>OBIC01000018.1_pt1 | contig 109659 bp, 120 predicted proteins | sample 1519831 | NCBI WGS metagenome assembly OBIC01 (sample SAMN03019805, study PRJEB22545) | beach sand metagenome | biome: beach; feature: sea beach; material: beach sand | place: USA: Municipal Pensacola Beach, FL | collected 2010-10-20 | depth 40-45 cm m
GCGAGCCCCGCATGCCAGTTGGGCTCTTCCCGTCCCGCCAGATCGACCGAAAACCATTGACGGGCGACGGCCCGACGATCCTTTCGCCCGCCGTATCCCACCGCATGACGTGCGACACCCGCCACCTGCGCCAAGGCGTCAGCCACCTCACTGGTGTTGAGCAAGCGTTTCTCAATGTGAATGAGGCGGTGCTGACCCTCGCCATCGGGTTCGAAACCGAGTACCTCTTCGACGAGGAAATCTTCGGGCGCCACTCGCAGTTGTCCGCGCAAAGGCGGCAAACCGTATGCGCCGGGCAACCAATCGACGTTGCCCAGAAGCGCCGATGCAATGGGTGTCCATGCCTCGCAGGCGATCTCCGTGGCCTCAGCGCACGACGCAGGCTCAGTCATTGACGATCTCCTGGAGCAAGGCCACAGCGTGCACGGCGATGCCTTCGCGTCGCCCGATAAAGCCGAGTCCCTCGGTAGTGGTTGCCTTGATATTGACCCGATCCTCGCGCAGACCGAGATCTTCCGCAATCGATGCTCGCATCGCCGGAATGTGTGGCGCCATCCGCGGTGCCTGGGCCACGATGGTGATGTCAACATTGGCGGGCCGCAAGGCGCGCGCTGTGATCAACAAGCGCACCTTGCGCAGCAGCTCACGGCTATCGGCATCGCGCCACTGTGGATCGGTGTCGGGAAAATGCTGGCCGATATCGCCCAGGCCAGCGGCGCCAAGGAGCGCATCGCACAAGGCATGCAAGGCCACATCGCCGTCCGAATGGGCGATCAGACCGCGTTCGTGGGTAATGCGCACACCGCCCAACGTGACAAACGTGCCGGGGCCGAATGCATGAACGTCGAAACCGTGACCGATTCGCATCATTTCCTCTCGGCCGGATCCCCGGCATGTGGATCATGGCGAACGCTCAGAACGGCCTCGGCCAGAGCAAGGTCCTCAGGATAGGTGATCTTGAGGTTGTCGGCCCGGCCGGGCACTAGCCGAACGGCATGACCGGCACGCTCCATGGCCTGCGCTTCGTCGGTGACCGGAACCCGCTCACGCGCAGCGCTGGTCAGCGCTGCGCGCAAATGGTCCAGACGAAAGATCTGGGGCGTCAATGCCCGCCACAGGCCACTGCGGGATACGGTTTGAACCACCTGTCTCCGGCTGTCCGCCCGTTTGAGGGTATCCGTCACCGGCGTTGCAAGGATGCCGCCTGAAAAGGCCGGATTGTGCGTGCATTCGATCAGCCGGCTCAAATCTTCGGGATGCAGGCAAGGACGCGCAGCGTCGTGCACCAGTACCCAATCATTGCTTTGTGCCCGCTTGGCCAGCGCATCCAGTCCACAGAGCACCGAATCCTGCCGCTCCGCACCGCCGATGACCCGCTCGATGGCCGGATGCGCCAACTCCGGCAGGCTGTCAACCTGCTCATCCTGCGCGCTCACCACCAGCGCGATGCCGCGGATTCGCGGCTCGGCCAGCAGTGCCTGCAAAACCCATCCGAGTATCGGCTTGTTCAGCAGCTGAATATATTGTTTGGGGCGATCGATTCCCATGCGCGAGCCAAGTCCCGCAGCCGGAACGATGGCCCATACGTCGGTGGGATCAACGGCGGGACGGGCGCTTATCATCGGGTTTATGCACGAATTGGTAGAACGTTTCACCTTCGCCGACCATACCCAATTCCCGCCGCGCGCGCTCCTCTACGGCTTCCAGTCCCTGCTTGAGATCACGGACCTCAGCGGCGAGGACATCATTGCGTTCGGCAAGTGCCTCATTGTCGGCCGCCTGGCTTGACACCATGCGCCCCAGCCTGACCCACTGGCGCAATCCGTCGGGCGCGATCCAGATCTGGTAGTGGAGGACCACCAACAGGCCGATCAAAAACAAGCCCAGGCGACGCGCCACCCGCCCTCCTTCCAAGACCGTGTCGTTCCGAACGGGGCAACAGCCGTCTACGACCTCAGTGTTTCAAACGCCGTGGGAAAGCACCCATGCCGGGATACTGGGCGCGGGCACCAAGCTCGGCCTCGATACGAAGCAAACGGTTGTATTTGGCGACCCGATCGCTGCGGCACAGCGAGCCGGTCTTGATCTGGGTGGCCGTGGTCGCCACCGCCAGATCAGCAATGGTATCGTCCTCGGTCTCTCCGGACCGGTGAGAGACCACCGCTGTGTAGCCCGCGTCGGTCGCCATGCGGATGGCCGCGAGCGTTTCACCGAGCGTCCCAATCTGGTTCGGCTTGATCAGGATGGCGTTGGCGATGTTCTTCTCGATCCCTTCAGCCAGAATCGCCGTGTTGGTGACGAACAGGTCGTCACCGACCAGCTGCACCTTGTCGCCCAGCCGCTGGGTCAGCAGTGCCCAGCCGTCCCAGTCGCCCTCGGCCATGCCGTCCTCAATGGACAGGATGGGGTAACGCTCGACCAGTCCGGCCAGATAGTCGCAGAATCCGGCGGCGTCAAAGGATTTTCCCTCGCCTTCCAGCTGATAGCGGCCGTCCCGGAAGAACTCGCTGCTGGCCACGTCAAGCCCGAGGTAGATGTCCTTGCCGGGCGTGTAACCTGCGCGCTCAATGGCTTCCAGGATGGTCTGAAGCGCCTCCTCATTGGAGCCGAGGTTGGGGGCGAAACCACCCTCATCGCCCACCGCTGTGGCCAGCCCGCGGCCATGCAAAACCTGCTTGAGGTGGTGGAACACTTCTGTGCCGTAGCGCAGAGCTTCGGCAAAGCTGGGCGCACCCACCGGCAGGATCATGAATTCCTGCAGATCGACATTGTTATCGGCATGCGCGCCGCCGTTGATGATATTCATCATCGGAACCGGCATACCGGTGGCCTGCGCACCGCCGAGATAGGCATACAACGGCTTGCCGGCATGAATCGCAGCCGCCTTGGCGGTGGCGAGCGATACGGCGAGGATGGCATTGGCGCCGAGGCGGGATTTGTTCTCGGTGCCGTCCAGCGCAATCATCAGCTGGTCGAGGGCGTCATGGTCCTGCGCGTCCTTGCCCAGCAGAGCCTTGCGGATCTCGCCGTTGACGTTGGCCACCGCCTTGCGGACACCTTTGCCCAGATAGCGGCCTTTATCGCCATCGCGCAGCTCCACGGCCTCACGCGAGCCGGTGGATGCTCCCGATGGGACGCCGGCCCGGCCAACGCTGCCATCATCGAGATGGACACTGGCCTCGACCGTGGGATTTCCGCGCGAATCGAGGATTTCGAGAGCTTCAATCGCCGTGATCTTTGCCATGTTTCGTACTCCGATGAAATGAGGACCGACTGGAATATGAAAAGATTACGCCTCGAATGCGCGAACTTCCTGCAGCGGGCGAGCTTTCACCACTGCATCGAGCGCGACCAGCGTTTCAAGCAACTCGGCCATCTGATCTAGCGGCCAGGCGTTGGGGCCGTCGGACAACGCCCGTTCCGGATCCGGATGGGTCTCCATGAACACACCCGCCACCCCTGCCGCAACGGCTGCACGGGCCAGAACCGGCACGAACTCGCGCTGACCACCGGACCGATCACCTTGCCCGCCCGGCAACTGAACGGAGTGGGTGGCATCGAAGACGACCGGACAGGCGGTTCTGCGCATGACCGCCAGCGCACGCATATCCGAGACGAGATTGTTATAGCCGAAGCTCACGCCGCGTTCGCAGACCATGATCCGATCATTGCCCACCGCGCGCGCTTTCTCGACCACATGGTGCATGTCCCAAGGCGCCAGAAACTGGCCTTTCTTGAGATTGACCGGCAAGCCCTGGCGCGCCACATTCTGAATGAAGTCGGTCTGGCGGCACAGGAAAGCTGGCGTCTGCAGCACATCGACAACAGCCGCGACTTCATCCAAGGGTGTGTATTCGTGCACGTCAGTGAGCACCGGCACCCCAATTTGCCGCCTGACGGCTTCCAGCACCCGCAGCCCTTCCTCGATCCCCGGCCCGCGAAAACTGCCTGCAGAGGATCGGTTGGCTTTGTCGAAACTGGACTTGAACAGGAATGGGATGCCGAACCGGGTGGTGATTTCCTTGAGCTGCCCGGCCACATCGAGCTGCAGTTGCAGGGATTCGACCACACACGGACCGGCGATAAGAAACAAAGGTCGGTCGATCCCGACCTCGAAATCACACAGCTTCATGCGGGAGCAGCCTGCTGGTCACGTCGTTCACGAACTAGGCGCGCAGCTCGGATAAAACCGGAAAAGAGCGGGTGGCCGTCGCGCGGCGTAGAAGTGAATTCGGGATGGAACTGGCAGCCGAGAAACCAGGGGTGGTCCGGCAACTCGATGATCTCGACCAATCGCCCATCGGCTGACCAACCCGAGATCCGCATGCCCTGGGATTCCAGCGCAGCGCGATAGCGATTGTTGAACTCGTATCGATGGCGATGACGCTCGATGATCAGCTCGCGCCCGTACAGGGCATGTGCGAGCGAATCGGACATCAACCGACAAGGCTGCCCGCCGAGGCGCATGGTTCCGCCAAGGTCTTCCCGACCGCTGCGCTGATGGACGCTGCCGTCAGCCTGCTGCCATTCGGTGATCAGCGCAATGATGGGATCTGGTGTCGCCGGATCGAACTCGGTGCTGTGCGCCTCGCCCAGCTTCGCCAGATGGCGAGCCAGTTCCACCACGGCCAGCTGCATCCCCAGACATATCCCCAGATAGGGAACACCCTGCTCGCGTGCATACTGAACGGCAGCAATCTTGCCCTCGATACCACGCCGCCCGAACCCGCCCGGAACCAGAATGGCATCCAATCCTTCGAGCAGAGATACCCCATCGGTTTCCAAGCGTTCTGAATCGATATACCGCACCACGACTCGGGTCAGCGTATGAATACCGGCATGCTTGAGCGCCTCGTTCAGCGACAGATACGCATCCGACAGATCAACATACTTGCCCACAAGCCCGACGGTCACCTCGCCATCCTGCCGGTGGCGAGCCTCGACGACAACCCGCCAGTCGGACAGATCGGCAGGCGGCAGCTCCAACCCGAAACGTTCACTGACGATTTGATCGAGTGCCTGCCGATGAAGCAGTTCCGGAATCTGGTAGATATCCTCGACATCCACTGCCGATATCACGGCACGCTCGGATACATTGGTAAATAGGGCAATTTTGCGGCGCTCTTCCGGGGGGAGCGGCCGATCTCCACGGCAGATGAGAATGTCAGGCTGAATGCCGATGGAACGCAATTCCTTGACCGAATGCTGAGTCGGCTTGGTCTTGATCTCTCCGGATGCGGAAATGAAAGGCACCAGCGTGAGATGGATGAACAAGGCGTGGCCCGACCCCAGTTCCGTTCCCATCTGCCGGATCGCTTCCAGGAAAGGCAGCGACTCGATGTCCCCGACGGTCCCCCCGATTTCCACCAGACAGATATCGGCATCGCCCGCGCCGGCATGGATGGAGCGCTTGATCTCGTCGGTGATATGCGGAATGACCTGCACCGTGCCACCCAGATAATCGCCGCGGCGTTCCTTCTGGATCACCGTCTCGTAGATGCGACCGGTCGTGTAGTTGCTGTGCCGGCCCGTGGTGGTGTGCACGAAGCGTTCGTAATGGCCGAGGTCAAGGTCGGTTTCGGTACCGTCCTCGGTGACGAAAACTTCTCCATGCTGGAATGGGCTCATGGTGCCCGGATCCACGTTGATGTAGGGATCGAGCTTGATCATGGCCACTTTGAGCCCACGGGCTTCCAGGATAGCTCCCAGGGAAGCCGAGGCAATGCCTTTACCCAGAGAAGAAACAACCCCACCGGTCACGAAGATGAATCGCGTCATGCCGCTTCCATTGCTTTAATAAGATTGAGATGGAGGCGGATGATGGTTCAGGCCCCCCAAAGATGGGGCTTTAGCCTAGCACATCACCCCAATGCGGACAACGAAATCCGGCCAGTGCGCGGCTACGATTCAGTCTCGCCGACGTTGCCAGCCCCACGACAAGGCACAAACTTTTGATCTTTCATGACACGAAGGCGGCAGATCCGCTTCGGAATCGGCAGAGGCGCCTCGAACAACCGCGGACGTCGAGTTGCGGATCAGCATCTTACTTAGGTGGGTGGGCATGCTGACGCGCCCGGTCAAGGACAATAGAGAGCGCACGGCAATCCACAAGATGGGCTGCCGTGCGCTCACGTCGAAGACGCCGAGATCAACGCGAAGCGGCCACGGTCGGCCACTTCGCGTCGGGTCGCCCCAGATCAGGGCGCTGTGGAAATGGAAACCGGCGGAACCAAGGGACCGACAAAAGGAATGGCCTGCAGTGCCATGGTCGCAGCCGACAAGCCCATATTGGCCCGATCCAAGCCGGCTGAGCGCGCCGAACTCACCTTTGCGGGATATCCCGACGCGTAGGTGCTCACCAAGTCGCGACCGTAGTCGACCACAAAACTCGGAGCCTTGCTCGAAAACACTTCATAGGCAAATGGCGCTGTATATTGACTCAGTCCAACATTCAGAAAATAGGCTTGCCCCGACACGTCACGAAGATCTTGATCGGAAAGATCACTCATGCCCGCAGAAACGGTCATCGAGAAACCTGCAAGAGCAACGCCGGCAAACGCCATTTTGATGTACTTTTTCATTATATGGTCCCCTAGTGAAAAATATGAACGTTTTAATCGAAAGGCGGAATCCGATTGGATGCCACCGGGTAAACAGATCAGAAGTCAATCGAAAGAAAACATAACCAACATGAGAACAAAATCAAAAAGTGAATTTTCATGAACAGTTGCGAAAAGATAGACGACTCGAAAAAGGCCGGAAAATCCGGCCTTCCAGGCCGATGAAATCAAGGCGCGGTGATGCTCACATTCGGTACGAACGGGCCAATCAACGGCTTGGACTGCAGAATACCGGAAGCGGCCGCCAACCCCCCGTTCACATCCGTCAGAAAGCCACTGCGGGTTGCTGCCACATTCGAAGGGTAGTTCGGCGCCCAAATTGCAACCAGATCAGAAATACTTGACGCGGTCACAGGTGCCTTGCTGGAGAAGACTTGATACGCAAACGGCACCGTGTAGGTATCCGTTACTGAACCGGCGACCGTTACCGTGTAGCCTGGAATCGACTGCCCGGTCACATCGCGCATCTGAACATCCGTCAGATTGGACATTTGCGCACTGACGGGAAGAGAAGCGATAGCCAGTGCGGCGAGCGAACCCAACAACACAACCTTTTTCATGAATCCGTCCTCCAGGATTTGATATGCTCATAAGCCATGACAGCTTTCTGAAAAGCTTGTTTGCTGTCACCGTGAAACAACAGAGCAATTCATGGGCCAATTGTGACAAGCCATGAAAAACCAGAGTTTGGACAGAAGAAAATGATTTTCGCCCGCTCTCGAAAATGACAAAAAAAAGCAGATTCTGCCCGATCAGGTCAGAATCCGCATCGAAAAAGCTTTACTCACTCAGATGACGATAGATCAGGCACTCATGTTCTGCGAATTGATCGCGTCGAACTGAACAAGCGGAATCTCACCCGGTGCGTCTTGCGCCAGCATGTGTGAAGTGGCGGGAATCTCCAGTACCTGGATGCGTGTTCCGGCCTGATGAGCACTTCGTGCCATGTCACGTCGGCTGAGGATGAAATCCATCTCGGCAATGAGAATCCACATACGTGCGTTCGGAAGAATGTCATACGCGGCCGTTGATCGGGATGCCATCCAGGACTCGATATTCCGCACATTCGTCACAATTGTTCTGGCCCGCTTGGCGTTGAACCATAACCGCGAAGCCAGTTCGAGCTTCTGGCCACTCGGTGGGCCGAAAACCAGCCGGCCCAGCAGCCGCATCGGCAAGCGCCTGAGCAATGGCATCAGTGCCGGGAGAAGCCACAGACCGATCGGCGTCGCCGCGAGCGCGAGACTCGGGTGGATACGTCCTTGGGGCAATACCGGTGTTTCCAGAACATATTCGATATCGGATCCGAAGCGGCGATGCAGATGGGGGGCTTGCAAAGCGGCCTCGAGAACCACGGCTGCGCCGCGCGAGTGTCCATGTAAACGAACCTGAGGCGAACGGAGCAGATTTTCGAGAATGAGGTTCACAACGGCCGCGTCATGCTCGATCGTGCCGACCGCATACGGCAAGGGCTGATCCCAGCTGGCCTGCACGGCGCGCGCAGCGGCAGCTACCGTTAGGTCATGGTAATCGGCATTGTTAAGGTAGATGCAGTCGATTTGAGAATCGTCATAGAGGCCATCGAAATACCAGACCTCCTCGAGGAAGCCCGGCACGCAAATCACCGTTCCCCGAGGTTCGCCGCTCGCCCGCCGGACGAGCGCGTGACAGGCGCCGATACGGTAGATCTCACCGTCAAAATCCTTGGCATAAATCGGTTGCGTCGGCCGGTCCAGATAGCGGCGACGCAACACCAGCGTCAGCGCAACCAGACCGACAACCAGAAGCCATCCGTTCATATGGTTTTCCCGTTATCACGTTCCAAACCGCTTCCCGAAACGTCAATTGGTCTGGGTCCCACCGACGGTCAGCCCATCGATACGCAGTGTCGGCTGCCCTACACCGACGGGCACACTTTGCCCATCCTTGCCGCAGGTGCCGACTCCCTCGTCGAGTTGCAGATCGTGACCCAGCATGCTGACTCGCCTCAGCACTTCCGGACCATTACCGATCAATGTCGCGCCTTTGACAGGCCGACCGAGTCGGCCGTTTTCGATCCGATAGGCTTCACTGGCTGAGAAAACGAATTTTCCGGAGGTGATGTCAACCTGGCCTCCCCCGAAATTGACGGCATACACGCCGCTGGACACCGATCGGATGATCTCTTCGGGGTCGTGCGGACCGGGGAGCAAATAGGTATTCGTCATGCGGGGCATCGGCAAATGGCTATACGACTCCCTTCGACCGTTTCCGGTGGGGGCCATTCCCATCAACCGGGCATTTTGCTTGTCTTGAAGATAGCCTTGCAGACGGCCATTTTCGATCAGCACGGTCTGCTGACTGGGTGTGCCTTCGTCATCGACGGTGAGCGAGCCACGCCGATCCACGAGCGTGCCATCATCGACCACGGTGCACAGGGCGCTCGCCACCGTTTCGCCGAGGCGACCACTGAAGGCGGAGGTTCCCTTGCGGTTGAAGTCACCCTCCAGGCCATGGCCGATCGCTTCGTGTAGCAGGATGCCAGGCCAGCCCGGCCCCAACACAACGGTCATGACCCCGGCTGGTGCTGGTTCAGCCTCCAGGGCAACGAGCGCCTGACGTACCGCCTCGCGCGCATGATGACGGGCGGCGTCGCGGCCCTTCAGGATCTCGTATCCGAACCGCCCCCCGCCGCCCGAGCTGCCCCGCTCGCGGCGGCCGTCCTTTTCCACGATCACTGACACATTGATCCGTACCAGCGGCCGGACATCGGCAGCCAGCGTCCCATCGGTGGCTGCCACCAGCATGAGCTCCTCCACTGCAGCCAGGCTGACCATCACCTGACGAACCCGCTGCTCACGCCGCGCCTCGGCCTCCGCCGCCTGCAAGAGCGCGAGCTTATCCGCCACGGCCACACCACCCAATGGGTCCCGATCATCGTAACGCCGCATCACAGACGGTTCCCGAAACGACACACCGCTCACCTTCGCGGTGCGATTCTGGCCTTGTCGAAGAATGGCCCGAGCCGCTTGTGCCGCTTCGCGCAGCGCCTGGGGATTGAGTTCGTCCGAGTAGGCGAATCCCGTCTTTTCGCCGGACAGAACGCGCACGCCCACACCCTGCTCGAGGGAAAAATCGCCCTCCTTGATGCGCCCGTCCTCCAGGCTGAACGACTCCGAACGCACCTGCTGGAAGTACAGATCCCCGCCATCGGCGCCCGATCCGCTCAATTCGTGCAACGCCCCGAGCAGGATGCCGTCATTGAGCCCCCCGGGCGTCAGCAGTCGCTCACGCACCCGGTCCAGAACGGGGACTGGATCAGTCATTTCCCTCATGACAGCACAACTCCGAAGCGCCGGTGAGACAAGGCGGGGAACGCCGTCCGCAAATCGTGAACACGTCGCGTATCGATATCGCCTAGGACGATCCCCGATCCTCGTGGCAAGACGTTGATGACCGCGCCCCAAGGATCGACCAGCAGGCTATGACCAAAGGTTTCGCGACCGTTCGCATGGTACCCGCCCTGAGCTGCCGCCACACCGTACATGAGATTTTCCACGGCCCGGGTCCGCAACAGGAGGTCCCAGTGGGCCTGACCGGTGCGGGCGGTAAATGCTGCCGGCAAGGCAAACCATTGCGCGCCCGCGTCGACCATTCCCCTGAACAGTTCGGGAAACCGCAGGTCATAGCACACGGCCAAGCCCATCCGGCCCGCTGGGGTATCCACCACGACGATCCGATCACCAGGCACCTGGGTAGACGATTCACAATAGGCTTCGCCGCCAACCGGCAGCCGGACATCGAACAGGTGGATCTTGTCGAAGCGGGCAGCCTGCTGACCCCGATCATCGAAAACAAGGCAGGCCGGGGAGACTTTCGCCTGCCCTTCAAGACGCAGCGGGATGGTGCCGGCAACGATCCACAGCCGCTCGCGCTGTGCAATACGCGCGAGCTGATCCTGGATCATGCCGGCCCCAGGGACCTCAGCGATCTCGAGCTTATCGTGCTCGGTCAGCCCCATGCAGGCGAAATGCTCAGGCAAAACCGCAATGCGGGCACCGGCCTGGGCCGCCTGCACCAACCACCGTTCCGCTTCAATCAGATTTGCAGCAACCTGCGGTCCGGAAGCCATCTGGATGGCCGCCACCTTCACCATACGCGTATCCTCCTAACAGAGCGGACGATAAAGCGCATCTGCCACCCTGTCCAGCCAAGGGGAGCTTGGCTCAAGGCTGGCCGGTTTCGGGCAAGTTGAAAGGACCTTGCTCCCGTTCCAACGTCGCAGAATCAAAGTCGCCCTCAAATCGATATCGGATCTGCACGAGCCGGCTCACGGGCCGGCGCCACAATTCCCGCCCCATGAAAACCACTGCCCCGGCAACCGGACCGCCCGCAACGGTGGCAGCCAATGCCAGACCGGCCGAGAGACTCGGAACCACCACGACCTCCTGGTCAAAACGCCGCCGGATTAGATCGCTGGTTCCACTCATCCGAACATCCGCCGCCGACCCTTTGAGTTCCAAGCGGCGCGTTTCCACCACCCCTTTTTCCAGATGAAGATCACCGCGTATTTCGTCAAACGGCAAGCTGGGTCGAAACACACCGGAAAAGTCCCGAGTGAGCCGTCGGGGGAGATCGTACAGACCCGTCAGACTCATCAGAATCCCGGTGGTTGGACGGGTCTCACGGAAATAGATGGCGCCTTCCTTGGCTTCGAACTGAAAGTCCCCGAGAGCTTGTGTCGGGCTCATCTCCCACGGGGCTCCCATCCAGGTCAGATTGGCATCGAGCCGAGCACTCTGGGCTTCCATGGCATCCGGATATCCAAACCGCCGGGCCAAGGTCGGCAGATCAGCGCTCTCCACCCGGAAACGGAGGCTGGACTGGACACCCGATGCCCGTTGACTCCAGGCTCCCGAGCCACTGATCCGGACCGCGCTGCCGTCGAGGCCCCATCGCGGAACCGTGAGACCATCTGGCCCCGGCTGCAGTTGCATATCGGCACGACCCAGGTCACTACCGTGGTAGCGCAGCCGCGCGATCCGGATCTCCATTGCCGGCAGTTTCCGTGGATCCACGGTCGACCGCGTGGGCACGGCGCGGGCCTGTGGCGACGCCGCACCCGCCCCACCGAATGCATCGAGATCGAACCACTTCAAATCCACCCGCACGGCATTGTCACCGAGGGCGGGGCGAAAAACGCCATCGAGCGCCGGAGACTGCACGTGCAAGCTGGGCGTCTGTCCGTCCCCCCGATTCAATGCGACGCGGACATCAGACTGCTGCAGTGCCCCCCATTGGGCCACGCCGAACGCCACATCCAACCCACCAAGCCATGCGGGCAAAGCCCAGGACTGCTTCACGGTGACCTTTCGAGGTGCCCATACGGATTGCCATGCTGCAAGATCCTGAAATGACACACGATCGAGCTTCCCCCGGATCCACAGTCCCGATCGGTCGGGCAAGCGGCGCACAGGCTGGTTCAGGCCGATCAACCCCCGATCGAACTCCCATCCACGATCCCGCTTTACCAGACGGAGCGTACCCTGCAACAGTCCGCCAGCCTGATCAAACTGGATCAGATGCTGTGCACCATCCCCACTCCCCTCGACCACCAAGGCCCGTTCCATCGCGGAGCCCTTGGCCAACGGTGGCGGCCAATCGAGCGTCATTCCGTCCAGCGAACTACGCCCCGACCACTGCAACCGCCCGCCGGGACGCACGTCGAGACGCGCATCGAATGTGGTAACGCCCTGGATGGTTCGGGGATCCACCACTGTCAACTGGCGCCTCAACACCGACGCCGGCAGCCTCCCCCCGAGCTGGATCCGCGTGGCGTGAAAGCCGCTGCTGCTCAGGCGTTCATCCAAGGCACTGACCCGCAGATTCACCGGCTCGCCATCCAATAGCGCCTGGATGTTGGTTGCCTCCAACCGATCCTCGCGAAAGCGCAGGCTGCCCCGGATATTGCTCAGGCCGACACGCCACTCGGGTTTCTCAAGCCGGGCGCCGTCCCAACGAACCAACCCGGATACCTGGGTCTCACGGATGTTTCGCAGCGGCAGACGCAGGGATAGCGCCAGATGGACAGGTCCCTGTCCCCGTGCCCCTTCCAGCAACACCTTGACGGACCGGCCTGGAGGGGCATGGGAAAGATAATCCAACGCGGCCTGGTGATCACCCACGCCTTCCCCATTCGCGATCAAAAGTGGCTCCCGGTAATCCGCCATTTCCAATCGGCTTCGAGTCAGCGTCAGGCCGTGACTGCGCGCTGATTGCACCGTGACCTCGAAACCCGAACCGGTAAAACCAAGGTCAGCCGAAACCGCTTCAAAGGCCGGCCAGTCGGGATTGAACCGCACCACGCCCTCCTCAACGTGTGCTTTGACCTCGAAGATCCCACCCCCATCACGGAACGGAAAACGCTCCAGATCGCCCCGGAGTCGCAATCGGCCATCCCGGATGTGGCCGTCGAGAATGGCGCTTCGCAGCCAGCGCGCGGTAGCCGGCGGCAGGAAACGGCGCGGCAGATAGCGATCCAGCGCGGCGGCGTTGCCTTTCTGGAAATCCACCTGCAAATCAATCGCGGGCCGCTGTCCGTTCCGCCAGGCGAGCGCCAGCGTCCCCTGGGCTGCCAAGTCCGGATGCTCGAGCCGCATTTCAGGTGACCAGAGCTTCCAGAGCCGGCCATCGCGCTCCCATCGCAGTTCCGACTCGAGTTTTCCCTTCGGCCAGGTTTTGGTGAACAGATCGGGATACTGGAAACCGACTGCGTCGCCAGCAACACGCAGCCACCCACCGTCCTGATCCGCCCGTAGCGAGCCGGTCAAGCCGGACATGCCCGGAATCACCCCCAGCGCAGACCACCCCAGATTCTCGAAGCGCCCTGCCAGGTGGGTTTCGTTCCACGTTCCATCCGCCTCACGCTGGACAGCGAATGCCAGATCACGGAGATCTCCCGTGACCGGATTCTGGCTCCACGCCGTCAGCTGCTCACCACTCAGCTCCTGACGCCAGATCAGAGGAAGCGCCATCCAGAGTCGCTGCGCGTCCTGCAGGCGCAAAGTCGACAGACTGCCGGACACGGCCATCTGCCCGGCAGCCTCCGGGCGCTGCACCACCAGCGTCCCTTGTACGGCTGGCCAAGGTCGCCCGTCCAATGCCACTTGCACATCGACGAGATTGAGCGCCCAATCCTGCACGGTGCCGCGCCAGGTGAAGCGGCCAGCCAGCCGATCCAGATGGCTGCGGTCATGGTGATCGGTCTCTGGGAGAATCAAATCCCGCACATCGGCGAGCAGCTCGAACCGGCTTTCCCCTGCGGGGTCCCAATGCCCCGTAAAGTCCAGACTCAGGCGCGAGCGGTGCAGATCCAACCAGCGCCCCAACCAGGGATCGAGATAGTCCTTGGGCAAAGCTTCCGTAAGCCCCGCTTCGATCCCGATGACCCACTTCTGCGGCTCCGCCAGTGGCCCCCGAGCATCGAGAACCAGCGAAAAATCACGTCCCAACATGGCTGCGGAATGGCTGGAGACGGACACGCGATGCACTTGCTCGTGACTGCTCAAGCGAAGATCGACGCCGCTGAAGCGCTGGATGGGTTCCTCGCGTCCTGCCATCACGAAAACGATGGTCGAGTCCCGAAGAGTGATCTCACCGAGCCGTTCAAGAACGGGGATCGCGGCCCTCCATGCTGGTCCGGCCTCCCCCGCCTCGCGATCCAGCACAATGCCTTGAATCAGCCATTGACCATTCTCGCGCCGCTCAATCCGCACATCTGCTTGGCGGATCTCCAACCGATTCGGCAGCTGGATACGCCCACTCACGAGATCCAGAAAGGAAAATCCGACCCGTACTTCCTCAAGCGCAATGGGCGCTTGCTGATCGATCGCCCGCACGGAGACACCGGACAAAGCCACCTCCGGGCCATGCCAAGTCCAATGGAGGGTCATCGTGTCGAGGGCGACCACTACCCCAAGACTCCGTTCCAACCACTCAACCACCTCCGGACGATGGTTTGGAACCTCACGCTGCAGCCACAGAGCCCCGGCAGCCAATGCAAGCACGGCGAGAAGCAGTACGCCGCACAGGGCCATGCCTCCTCGCCATAATCCGCGTCCTGCCAATCTCATCACGCGCCTCGCAAACGGTTGCGGCTAGAGCATCACCACATCGAACTGTTCGTTGTGGTACACACTCTGCCGCTGCAAGCGAATGGGCCGCCCCACGTGCTGCTCGAGTTCGGCCAGATGGACAGTCTTGTCTTCAAGCAGGCGGTCGATCACAGCATCGGAAGCGAGCACCAGCAAATCGCGCGTATCGCATTGCCGCGCAGCGCGCTGCACCTCCCGCAGGATCTCGAAACAGACGGTTTCGATCGACTTGACGTAGCCTCGTCCATTGCACATGGGACAAGGGTCGCACAGAATGTGGCCGAGGCTCTCCCGAATCCGCTTGCGCGTCATTTCAACCAGACCAAGCGGCGAGACCGCTGAGATCTTGGTGCGTGCCGGATCGCGCTCCAGACACTTTTCCAGCGCCCGCACCACCTGGATCCGATGCTCGGGATCCTCCATATCGATGAAATCGATGATGATGATTCCGCCCAGATTGCGGAGCCGGAGCTGCCGGGCGATCGCCTGAGTCGCATCCAGGTTGGTACGGAAAATCGTTTCCTCGAGATTGCGATAGCCCACATACCCGCCGGTGTTCACATCGATCGTCGTCATCGACTCGGTCTGGTCGATCACCAAGTAACCCCCGGATTTCAGAGGCACCTTGCGTTCCAGCGCACGTTGAATTTCATCCTCTACGGCATAGAGATCGAAGATGGGGCGTTCACTGGCGTAAAGGTTGATTTCGACGTTGTGGTCGGGAAAGAACGTTTCGGCGAAACGCAGGGCCTGTTCGTACATTTCAGGCGAATCGATTCGCACCCGCTCCACCTGCGTACCGCCCAGGTCGCGCAAGGTCCGCAACGCCAACGGCAGGTCGTCATGGATACGCTGACCCGCGGGGGTATCCGTCATGCGCTGCCCAATGGCCCGCCAGATGCGGTGAAGCATCGCCATGTCGCGTGCAATGGCTTCGTTGCTCGTCCCTTCACCTGCCGTGCGCACGATGTAGCCCCCGGGCAGTCCCTGGTCTCGCAGTTGGGTGACCAAGGCGCGCAAACGCCGACGTTCCGCCTCATCCTCAATCCGCGCCGATACGCCGATGTGGTCCAGTCCCGGCAGAAACACCAGAAAACGTGACGGAATGCTAATCTGCGTCGACAAGCGCGCGCCCTTGCTACCCAGCGCATCCTTGATCACCTGCACCAAAATCTCGCTGCCTTCTTGCAACAAAGACTCGATTTTTTCCAGTTTCCCGGTAACCTGCGGGCCTTCACCGTCGGTTTCGAGATCCGCCGATTCAGAACCACCCAGTCGCGCCTCACGCATGTCGGCCACGTGCAAAAACGCGCTGCGCTCCAGTCCGATATCGACGAAAGCCGCCTGCATGCCTGGCAACACCCGCAGCACCCGGCCCTTGTAAAGGCTCCCCACGATACCCAGATGTGTGGCCCGTTCGATCAGGATTTCCTGCAGTACACCGTTCTCCAGCAGGGCGACGCGGGTTTCCTCCGGCGTGACATTGATGAGAATCTCTTCGTTCATGATCATCGACTTGTTGCCGTTTTGGCGCCAACCTCAAGCGGATGGACCCAAGGAAAAACCGGTACAGAGAAGGACTGCAGCAAGAGGGCTGTTTCCCGCAAGGGCAATCCCATGATGCCGGAGTGACTGCCCCGAATCCGGCTGATGAATACCGCGCCCAACCCCTGAACGGCGTAACCACCTGCCTTGTCAGCTGGCTCTCCGGTGTCCCAGTAAGCCGCGCGTTCGGCCGGGCTCATCTCGGCCATGGTGACGCGGCTCTCGCTCACCACTACCCGGGCCTGATCTTGACGCACCACGGCCACGGCTGTCAGAACCCGGTGTTCGCGACCCGATAAGGCTGCCAACATGGCGAGTCCGTCTTCGCGATCGGCAGGTTTCCCGAAGATCCGCCGACCCAGCACAACTGCGGTATCCGCGCCCAGAACCGGCAACGTCCCTACACCGGGCTGGCGACAACCGGCGTGTGCCTTGGCCAGCGCCAACCGCCGAACATAGGCCAAGGGCATTTCCCCGGCCTTGGCCGTTTCATCGACTGAAATACGGACGCATTGGTAGGAGACTCGCAATAAGGCCAAAAGGTCCCGTCGCCGCGGTGATGTCGACGCGAGGTAGAGATGAGGCTGGTTCATGCTGGCCGGGTCATCCGTTGACACGGGGAATATCCTAATGATCAGTCGCGGTGGTAGGGATGACCCTTCAATAGGCTGTGCGCCCGATAAAGCGCCTCAGCGACGACGACCCGGGCCAAGCCATGTGGCAAAGTGAGTGCCGAGAGCGACCATTGTTCGCGCGCGTGCGCTTTGCAAGCCGCTGAAAGGCCGTCCGGGCCACCCATCAACAGCGCGACGTCCTGGCCGGAATTCATCCAGCCCTCGAGGCGTCTCGCCAATTCGCGACTGGTCCACGCCGTGCCCCGTTCATCGAGCGCGACGACCCAGGCGTGCGACGGAATGGCCTTGATCATCCGTTCCGATTCGACGGCCAAGGCGTGCTGAGGATCGCGCCCCTTGCCCCGTGGCCCCAACGCCAGTTCGGTGAGTTCGAGCCGGCACTCCCCAGGGAAGCGCCGACTATATTCGCAAAAGGCCGTGTTGACCCACTCGGGCTGACGCGGGCCCACGGCGATCAGACGCAACTGCACCGGAACCGCTCAACCCTCGACCGACGCGGAACGAGGCGCGACATCCCAGAGCTTTTCGAGATTGTAAAAATCCCGCACTTCCGGCCGCATGACATGCACGATGACATCGCCGAGGTCGACCAGCACCCAGTCCCCGGTCTGCTCGCCCTCCACACCCAGCGGGCGGATTCCCGCCTCACGGGCCCGCTGCAATACATTGTCGGCCAGCGATTGGACATGCCGCTGGGACGTGCCGCTGGCAATGACGATGCTGTCGGCAATGCTGGTCAATCGGCGCACATCCAGCGCCACCACATCGACGGCTTTGATTTCGTCCAGCGCATCGATCGTCAGGGTTTGAAGTTGCTCACTATCCATGAAATTGATACCAATGTTCCTCGTCGATCATGCGCCATACTGCGTCGGGGACGAGGTAGCGCGGACTCTGTCCCTGGTTGATGAGTTGCCGCAACCGGGTAGCGGAAATCTCCAAGGCCGTCACGCGATGAAAATAAACGCCCCCGGCCGGCGTGGCTTGCAGTTGTTCCGGATTCATGAAGACGCTGCCGCGCCACCAGGCGCCTTCCGGCCGCTGGGCACCACCCGGGCGACTCGCGACCACCACGTGGGTCAGCTCGGCCAACGCTTCCCAACGGTGCCATGAAGGCAAGAGCGAAAACGCATCCATTCCCAGAATGAGACACAAAGGCTGTTCGGTGCCCACCTCCCCGCGCAGGTCGATCAACGTATCCACCATATAGGAAGGCCCGGGCCGCTCCAGCTCCCGGAGGTCGAGCGTGAATCCTGGCTGATCGGCGATCGCTGCTCGCAGCAAGCGTACGCGCGCATGCGCGTCGAGTGCCGGATCGGAGCGATGCGGCGGGCTCGCCGCTGGAATGAAACGCACCTCCTGGAAAGCCAGTGCCTCCATGACCTCCAGCGCAATGCGCATATGCCCCAAGTGAACCGGATCGAATGTTCCACCCAGAAGACCGATCGGTGCCATCATGCGGATTCAGGTCCGGATGTGACCATCGCCCAACACCACCCATTTGAGCGAGGTCAGCCCCTCGAGACCCACCGGACCACGCGCATGGAACTTGTCGGTACTGATGCCGATCTCCGCGCCGAGACCGTATTCATAGCCGTCGGCGAATCGGGTCGAGGCATTGACCATAACCGAACTGGCATCCACCTCGCGCACAAAGCGCTGGGCGCGGCTGTAGTCCTGTGTGACGATGGCGTCGGTGTGACCCGATCCGTAGCTGTTGATGTGGTCGATGGCCGCATCAAGTCCGTCGACGACGCGCACCGCCAAAATGGGTGCCAGATACTCGGCAGTCCAATCCATCTCGGTCGCGGCCTCCATGCCGGGCACCAGCGCACAGGCCCGCGAACATCCCCGCAAGACCACACCGGCCTGCTCGAAGCGGCGGCCCAGTTCGGGCAACAGCCGATCAGCGACGGCGGCATCCACCAGCAGCGTTTCCATGGTGTTGCAGGTCCCATAGCGCTGCGTCTTGGCGTTGATGGCGATGCGCATCGCCTTATCGGGATCGGCCGCCCCATCGAGATAGACATGACAGACCCCGTCCAGGTGCTTGATCACGGGCACCCGCGCCTCGCCGGCGATCCGCTCGATGAGGCCGCGACCGCCGCGCGGTACGATCACGTCCACCCACTCGGGCATGGTGATGAGATGGCCCACCGCCGTGCGATCGGTAGTCTCGATCACCTGTGCCGCCGTCTCGGGCAAGCCGGACTGAACCAGAGCCGCGCGCAGGCAACCGGCAATAGCCTGGTTGGAACGCCATGCCTCGGACCCGCCGCGCAGGATGACGGCATTGCCCGATTTCAGGCACAAGGCAGCGGCATCGGCGGTTACATTGGGCCGGGACTCATAGATGATCCCGACAACGCCCAAGGGGACGCGCATCCGGCCCACCTGAATTCCCGACGGTTGCATCTTGAGGTCGGTAATTTCGCCCACAGGATCGGGCAACGCCGCGATCTGTCGGACCCCATCGGCCATGGCATCGATCCCTGCATCGGTCAGCGTCAACCGATCCAGCAAGGCCGAGTCCAGTCCCGCGGCCCGGGCATGCTCAAGATCCTCCCGATTGGCATCCAGCAGCCGAACCCGGTCGCGCGCCATTGCATCGGCCAGCGCCTGAAGCACTGCGTTCTTCACCGCGGTGCTGGCTCGGGCCAACTCACGACTGGCTCGCCGTGCGTTGCGACCCACGGTTTGCATGTAAGCGCTGAGATCAGGTTCTTTCGGATAGGCACTCATGATCACTGTCCTGCTGCGGCTTCCAGCCTCTCGGGGCGGTAAGGCCGGGCGATGCTATGCGTCCAGTCTACCAATTCTGTCCACAATGCGCCGGGAATCAGTCCCTTTGCGAGCAGATCGAGGCGCACGCCGCCGACCAGCAGCTGCCGCCAGTGATCGCGTGGCGCCCGTCGCCGCGCCTGTTCCAGGGCACGGCGACGCTGCGGCGGCAAGCCGCCCGGCAATGCGCCATCCTTACTCAAGCCAGCGAGCAACCGCAACTCGCGCATCAGTGCCCACAGCAACAAGGGCGCTTCCAGCCCTTCCTCGCGCAAGCCGAACAGGATACGACGGGCACGCAGTGCATTCCCGGCCACCGCCGCCTCGGCCAATGTCTGCACGTCAAATCGCGCCTGATGTCCCACGGTCGCCAGCACCGTTGCCTCGTCGACCTGATCGCCCCCCGCCAGAAGGGCCACCTGGGCCAATGCCTGATGCGTTGCGAGCAGGTTACCCTCGGTTCGGTCGACCAACAGATCCAAGGCCTCGGGTTCGATGCGCAGCCGAAGCCGGCCCAGGCGGCTCCGAATCCAGGTCGGCAATTCGGTGGCACTCACCGGCCAGACCTGAACCGCGACTCCGGCCCGTTCCAGCGCCTGATACCACTTGCTGCCTCGGGCCGAGGCATCCAGCATGCCGCACAGCACCAAGAGTACGACATCGGGTGCGGGGTCGGTGGCATAGGTCTGCAGGTATCGGGCCCCGATCTCACCGGGCTTACCGCCGGGAACACGCAGTTCGACCAAGCGACGATCCCCAAACAGGGAACCCGAAGCCAATTCACTCGCCAAGGCCGACCAGTCGAATCCGGGCTCGGCGAACATCACTCGACGCTCATTGAATCCGGCTTGGCGCGCAGCGGCACGAACCGTATCGGCCGCTTCTTCCACCAGCAAGGGCTCATCGCCGCCCACCAGATAAATCGGCGCCATAGCCTGCTCCAGAGCGGCTGAGAGTTTTTCCGGAGACAGTTTCAAGCGTTTTCCGCCTGGATCGACAGCTGACGCAGGATCTCGCGAGCCACCTCGCGGCGTAGCGCATCGGTGATCTCAAGCGCGCGTTGCTCGTCAGTCAAGGGGTCGCCTTCGGCTTCGCTCGTCAGATAGTCGCGGCGGCGCTGCACCGTCCGCGTCGGCTGAAGAGGTTTTCCGTCGTGCAATACATCGTATTCCGCTCGCATGATGACCGCATAATCGCGCCCCTTCCCGGTGCGGTCGACCGCCAGAAGCTGTCGCTCGATGCGGTCCCGCCGGACCACGATCACCGTCTTCGCCTGACGGGCGGTATCAGCCTGAACCACGCCGGCGAATCGCAACTGGTCGCGCAGTTCGTAACCCAATCGGGAACCGCTGCCACTGTCCTGAACATAGACCGGACTGAATCCAGCCGGCACGCGGAACGTCCCTTGCAGCTGCCAGCCGCAAGCCGTCAACGCCAGCAGCGCAGCAGCGCCCATCAGGATCAACTCGCTCCACCGCACGACCCTGCGCAAACGCCCCCGCACCGGGTCAGACGACCACATTGACCAACTTCCCGGGCACTACGATCAACTTGCGCACCTCAGCACCTTCCAGAAAACGCTGCACATTCGGTTCGGCCAAGGCGACTTGCCCGACCGTTTCACGATCGGCATCCACCGGCACCCGGATCTGACCACGACGTTTGCCATTGACCTGCACCACGATCTCCAACTCGTCGCGCTCCAGTGCTGCTGGATCGGCTTCGGGCCAGACCGCGTCCATTACCAGACCGGGCTGACCCAGCGCTTCCCACAGACCCTGCGCGATATGGGGCACCATCGGTGCGAGCGCACACACCGACAGCAGCATGGCCTCCCGCGCAACGGCACGCCCCGCCGGGCTGTCGTCGGTCCAGCGACCCAAGGCATTACTCAGCTCCATGACCGCGGCGATGGCCGTATTGAAGGTCTGCCGCCGGCCGATGTCGTCGCCCACTTTCGCAATCATCTGGTGCGCCTGGCGGCGCAGGTCGCGCTGGGCTTCATTCAGCGCCGCAGGTTCGACTGCGCCTGGGGCGGGCAGTTCGGCCTCGGCCATTACCAGACGCCACAAGCGCTTGAGAAAACGCGACGCGCCTTCCACGCCGGCATCCGACCACTCCAAGCTCTGATCGGGCGGCGCGGCGAAGAGGATAAAGAGACGAATGGTATCGGCACCATACCGATCGATCAGCCCCTGCGGATCGACGCCGTTGTTCTTGGACTTGGACATCTTCTCCATGCCGCCGATCTCGACCAGCTGGCCATCGGCCTTGAGCGTCGCGGCAACCATGCGGCCCTTATCGTCGCGCTGGACATCAACATCGGCCGGATTGATCCAGTCCTTCTTTCCGTCGGGCTGCTGACGGTAGAAAGTGTCGGCCACGACCATGCCCTGCGTGAGCAGGCGGGTGAACGGCTCGTCGCCCGAGACCAAGCCCTCGTCGCGCATCAGCTTGTGGAAAAAGCGCGCATAGAGCAGGTGCAGGATGGCGTGCTCGATGCCACCCACATACTGATCCACCGGCAGCCAGTAGCGTGCCGCATCGGGCTCGACCATGGCGCTGGCCGACTGTGGCGAGGCGTAACGGGCGTAGTACCAAGACGATTCCACGAAGGTGTCCATGGTATCCGTTTCACGCCGCGCGTCGGCACCGCATTGCGGGCACGTGCACGCGTGGAACGCAGGCATTCTTGCGAGCGGGTTTCCTGCACCGTCCGGCACCACATTCTCCGGCAGCACCACGGGGAGATCCGCTTCCGGCACCGGCACGTCACCACAGTTCGCGCAGTGGATGATGGGGATTGGACAACCCCAGTAACGCTGGCGCGAGATCCCCCAGTCACGCAGGCGGAATTGGGTCTTGCGAGCGCCGTGCTGTGTGCGCTCCAGGTCGGCAACGATGGCATCAAAGGCTTGCTGAAAGGTCTTGCCATCATAAGGACCTGAGTTACACGTCACCAAGCCTTCCTTCGCTGCATACCATTCCTTCCACACGCTCGAACTGAAATCGTTGTCTGTGTCGGCCGGCTGGTAGACCTGGATAATCGGCAACGCGTAAGTTCGGGCGAACTCGAAATCTCGTTCGTCGTGCGCTGGCACGGCCATCACGGCGCCTTCGCCGTAGCCCCACAATACATAGTTGGCGACGAACACGGGCAGGCGGTTCCCGGTGAGCGGATGGACGACGAACTGGCCGGTCGGCATGCCTCTCTTTTCTGCCGTGGCCATGTCGGCCTCGGCCACCGAACCGGCTTTGCATTCGGCGATGAAGGCCGCGAGCTCGGGGTTCTGCTGAGCGGCGCGGGTCGCCAACGGGTGTTCGGCAGCCACCGCGACATAGGCCGCGCCCATCAAGGTATCGGGACGGGTGGAATAGACGCAAAGCTGACCGCTCTCGCCGATGCTGGCTTCGTCGTAGTCGAACACGATATCCGCGCCGAAACTCTTGCCGATCCAGTTGCGCTGCATGGTGCGCACCTGCTCAGGCCAGGCTTCAAGTTGATCGAGATCGCTGAGAAGTTCCTCGGCATACTTCGTGATCGCGAAGTAGTACATGGGAATTTCGCGCTTTTCGACGAGCGCGCCCGAACGCCAGCCGCGCCCATCGATCACCTGTTCGTTGGCCAGTACGGTCTGATCCACCGGATCCCAGTTCACCACGCCCGATTTCTTATAGATCACACCCTTTTTGAAGAGCTTGATGAACAGCCACTGTTCCCAGCGGTAATACGCCGGATCGCAGGTCGCAATCTCGCGTTCCCAGTCATAGGCAAAGCCCAGCCGCGCCAGTTGATGCCGCATCTGCGTGATGTTCTCGCGCGTCCACCGCGCGGGCGGCAAGCCGTTCTTGATTGCGGCGTTTTCCGCCGGCAGGCCAAACGCATCCCATCCCATCGGTTGCAGCACGTTCCTGCCGCGCATGCGTTGGAATCGGGCAATGACATCCCCGATGGTGTAGTTGCGCACATGCCCCATGTGCAGCCGTCCGGAAGGATAGGGAAACATCGCGAGGCAATAGAATGCCGCTCTGCCAGGCTCTTCACGAACCCGAAATGCCCCGCCGGCCGCCCAGACGTCCTGGACGCGCGCTTCCAATTCTTGCGGCTGATAATCCGCCATTAGTGCTCCGACTCGTGGATATTCAGATCAACATTGGAGAATAGCCCAAGGACTGGAACCCCCTCAACCAAAGCAGATTCATCCTGGGATACAATGAAGCGTTTGAACCGATGCGCATACCAGCGCGGCCACGCTCGCCCTGCGGCCGATGCAAGACCATGGATGCAAAGTGGGGCAAGCAGCCGGAGAACGCCAAAAGAGACCGTATTTTCGAGGCTTGGGATTCCTTGAGCGAGCGCGCAAGCCGTGCCCCCATCAGCTCAACCGGCGACCGGAGCAGCCGGGCGCGACGCGTTTTCATGGACTCATCCGACCCGTATTCCATTGGAGCCAACATTGAAAACCTGTTTTCCGTCTTCTGCCGCCCCTCATCGCTCTTCCATCTCTCGGGTGCGCGCATGAATCATTTACGTTTCCACGGGCATGCCACCCGATCCGGGAAGCTACGCTGGTCGGTCAGGCTTCTGGGCGTGATCGGCTTGATGCTGAACGGGTTTGCCATGGCGGAATATCGCAGCTATCCGCTCCCGGCCCCACAGAACGCGGTCGTCGGGCAACTGCTTCAGTATCCCGCCCAGCATGAAGACACACTACTGGACATTGCCCGACGCTTCAGTCTCGGCCATGACGAAATCATCCAAGCCAATCCACAGGTCGACAAATGGCTGCCCGGGGCCGGTACCCCCGTCCTGCTGCCGACGCAGTTCATCCTGCCACGCGGACCGCGCGAAGGCATCATCCTCAATGTTCCGGAGATGCGACTCTATTATTTCCCGCCCGCTTCGAAAGCCTTGGGGCGCCAGGTCATCACCTACCCGGTCAGCATCGGTCGAATGGATTGGAATACCCCTCTCGGCATGACCCGCGTGGTGCGCAAGGACAAAGATCCGGCTTGGTACCCACCTGCTTCGATCAAGAAGGAACATGCCGAGCGGGGCGACATCCTGCCCGATATCGTCCCGCCTGGACCCGACAATCCTTTAGGTCAGCATGCCATGCGCCTGGGCTTCAGCGGCTATCTGATCCATGGCACGAACAATCCCTGGGGCATTGGAATGCGGGTAACACATGGTTGTGTCCGCATGTACCCCGAGGATGTCGCGCAGCTGTTCAAGTGGGTCGATGTCGGAACCTCGGTCGAGATTCTCAATGACCCGGTGAAGGTGGGATGGCTGGACGGTGCCCTTTACTTGGAAGTTCATGAGCCCCTGGAAGAAACCAACGCCAATGCAGACCGCCTCTATGAAATGGCGATGCAAGCCATTCTGTCGACAGTCGGTAACCAGCCGGTTCGCATCAGTTGGGCCTTGGTTCGGGACATGGCCGGCTTTCCAGACGGCGTGCCGAGGGTCATCTCCATCGAAAACACATCGGGCCCGGCGCAGCAAGTGACACCAGCTCCGCAAGCCCGCGGAGATACAACGCTTGCACATCAAGACTGAACTCGACTGACGAACCCACACCCCATCATTGAAACCCGCGTCCGACTTCTCATCTGGACGCGGTGCCGGAAAAATCCATAAAAAAACCGCCGGGCTTACCGGCGGTTCTTGAAGGCTTCAGATCTTCCGTATCGGGAAGATGCGCAGCACTTACTTATACATGGACTTCTTGAACATCCGGTTCAGCTTCTCATCGGTGGCTTCAGCCGTGCTCTTGGCATCAGCAGCCATGGCCTTGGCTTCCGCAGCAGAACGGGCCGCAGCAGCAGCGTCGCGCTTGGCGGATTCAGCAGCGGCAGCGGCAGCCTGCGCATCTGCAGCGATGCTGTCCAACTTGGCATTCATCGCTTCTTTTTCTTTAGTGCTCGAGCAGCCAACCAGACCACCACCCAGCGCCACGGCCACGATCAAGGGAGCTGCAACTTTCTTCGCCAGCATAAAAAATTCTCCTGAATAAATCCAAACGGGTTCATGAAAACAGGATTACGCGCATCGAACATTTGGGAAACCCCCAAGTCCGTCGCCGACGGCGACCGTCAATCCGTCGCCCAGCGCGTGCACAGTGTCGGGCTTTCACCACGGTTTTTCAAGCGTTCAACGTGTGTTTCTTGATCGAGTTCAGACAAGCCACGGGCTTACTGGATCACGACACGATCGCCCACCCGGACCAGATTTTGAAGTTGCTCAATTTGCTCATTGGTCAGAGCGATACAGCCTTGGGTCCAATCGAATTGTTGATGAATGCGCAGATCACCACGCCCGACGCCATGGATGCCGATATGCCCACCCAAACGCGTGTTCTGAGGCGGCAGGATTCCTTGGAATGTTGCGTACTGCACCGCCCAAAACTCGTCGTCACTGATCTGCCCAGCCTCGTGCGCGGCTTTGGCATGGACGGGGTTCGGGTAACTCAGCCCGATGAAGATGTGAAAGCGATCGCTTTTGCGGACCTCGGTGATGCGGAATTCGCCAAGCGGTGTTTTGTGATCCCGGGTGACCTTGGATGGCGTCACCCCGCCCCGGCCTAGAGCGATCGCATTGAATGTCCAGACAGGCTCCTGATCGTGCATGACCGACAGCGCATGCGTCTGTGTATCGATCAACACCCACCGTGCTCGCGGTTGATCAGCGCATACCGATCCAGTCCATGTCATGGACACCAGAGACACCAGACAGACCAACACCCAGAATTTGACCCGCATCACCCATCACCCGTGAGATTTCTGGCATCGATTCTAAGTGATGCGGCGCAGCCAGACCATGGAGCCCGCCACGATGGGCGCTCCATAATCGATTGGGTACGGCGAGCAGCAGCCGAGATGACCGATCCCCTGCGCTCCGTTTTGACTGCGCACAGCGAGCGAAGGCAGGGCGATCAACGTGGGTAGCGCAAAACGCGCGGACTGCGACTGCACAATTCCAGAATCAGGGGAGAGATCACGGACACCGCGAGCCCCCTCACCGCAAAGCACTGCGGTGAAGGGGAATACACCGGTATGGATGAAGACTCAAGCCGATTCCGGATAAAGGATCGCAGCATCGTCCTGACGCGATCTGGCCTCCAAGGCCGGAATGCCGCTTTTCGCATTCGCTCGATCAGCCAATTCCCGCTCCTCTGGCGTGGCCCACTTCTCATCCCATTCGATGAGCTGGGGCGTCGAAAGCTTGTACCACAGGGGGGGAATGGTGCCTGCAAGAATCGTCACTAAATAGCCGAATCGCAGCCTGGGGGCATTGGGAATATTTTCGAGATTCCAGAATTCCACCGAACCATCCAGATGGTGATGGGTATGACGGGATCCTCCGGCCAATAGCCAGAAATCAAACCGGTTGGCGCAGTCCCATGCGTGATGCGGCTTAACTTCCGAACCCGGAACGCGCGTAATGCCGTAGTGCTGTCCATAAGTGGCGAGCTTGTAGGCAAAGTGCGTCCACAAAGCAGCCAGCGAGAAGAACAGCAGGCCCATGAAGCCGGATACCCACGTCACAGCCAGGAACAACGCGGCTTCTGCAGCCCAGCCGTGCAATAGTCGGTTTTTCCATGAAAACTTACTCAGCCCAAGCCGCCGCATGCGATCCGTTTCGATATCCCACGCCATGCGATAGTCACGGGGCATGGTGCGTAGGAAATACCGGTACAGCGATTCCCCACGCAGCGCGGTACTGGAATCATCATCAGTGGCCACCGTGATGTGGTGACCCGGTCCGTGCTCGATCGCGTAATAGGTGAATGCGGCGGGAATGCCGGCTACTCGAGCGATGAATGTCGCCAAGGGCTCCCGAGTCCGGTGACTGAGCTCGTGACCAAGACCAATCGCTCCGGCACCGCCAACGGTTCCCACCATGAGGGTGTAGAACAACAGGCTGGCGACGCTGTTGCCTTGATGTGCTTCGGTCATGTCCGTATGCGTCAGGGCATAGACGGCATCCGCCAGACCGAGGAGGTCAGTGCCGCGGAAATGGAACGCCAGGACCCACAGGAATACGAGATACAACATCAGAGTCAGCAGGATATACGCATACATCATGGCCACGAAAACCGCGGGTCGCTGATAGTCGTGGTTGTATTCAGTTTCGCCCAACGCGAATTCGAGGAGAACCAGACCGCCAATGACCCAAAGCAAATGCCAGCCTGGCGTGAGCCCGTGAACAAGGGAGTACAGAGACAGGGAGACCAGAAACAAGGGGAAGAAAAACTTCAGATAGTGAAATGAACTTGTCAAACGCGCCGTCAGTCCCATGGCATTACCCTCCAATCCATAAGAGAATAGCATCCGCCAATGCCATACCCAAAAATATCAATACAAAATTAATCTATTATTGACTTGGCAATGCTAGTCAATCGTCCTCGATCGTTCAAGGCAATTCCGATGAATGGTGCGTGATCGCAGCCTCCAAATATAGCTTGAAAAGAGAGGCTATTGAACCCGGAACTTCGTCCGCAGTTTGGCACTCTTAGTCATCGAGTGCCAAAATAGCAGTGACGTTGCCTGCGGAAAGAGGGATATCCATGACTGCACAGACTGCTCTGATGCCATTGACTCGCGAGCTCCCGGCCGTGTCCGACAGCCTGGACGCCTATCTCGCCCGCATTAGTCGTGTCCCGCTTCTTAGCGCCGAAGCTGAGCGGGATCTGGCCCTGCGCTGGCACCGGGATCAGGATCTCGAAGCGGCTCGCCAGCTGGTGCTCGGAAATCTGCGTTTCGTGGCCCATATCGCCCGTGGCTATCGCGGCTATGGGCTGCCGATGCCGGATCTGATTCAGGAAGGAAATATCGGCCTGATGAAGGCCGTCAAACGCTTCGATCCCGACATTGGCGTACGCCTGGTATCCTTCGCGGTCCACTGGATCAAGGCGGAGATTCACGAATACATCCTGCGCAACTGGCGCATCGTCAAAGTCGCCACCACCAAAGCGCAGCGGAAACTGTTCTTCCATCTGCGCAGTGCAAAGCAGCGACTGGGCTGGTTCAACCATGAGGAGGCAGAGGCGGTCGCCCAGGAACTCGGTGTTCCCACGGAAACCGTGCTGGAAATGGAAGCCCGTCTCAGTGGGCAGGACGTCGGTCTCGATCCGATTGGGGATGCCGATGATCGCCATGCCGGTGCCGCCCCGATTCATTTCCTCTCGGCACCCCAAGAGGTCGATCCGGCGGACATCGTCGAGCGCGAGGATTGGACACGCGCCACTCACGCGCAGCTGCATACAGCACTGGAAGAGCTCGACACACGAAGCCGCGACATCCTGTATCGACGCTGGGTTCGGGAGCCCAAGGCCACACTTCACGAACTGGCAGATCTCCACGGCGTCTCGGCTGAACGCATCCGCCAAATCGAGATGACCGCTCTACGCCGACTTCGCGCTACGCTGGACCATGACCCCTACTGACAAGCAGCCCTGTGTCCCCATTAATGGGGCAAGTAGTGATCCACGAGTAGCAACGCGAACAGCGCCATGAGATAGGTGATCGAGTAGCCGAATGTCCGCATCGGCAGATCCGAACGCGGGGAAATCAGGAGCGCCACAGCATAGGCGATGAATCCCGCGCCGAGGATTCCGGCCCCGACCAGATAAACGGGACCGCTCATGCGGGTAATGTAGGGAAGCAAGCTGACGACGACCAACAGCACGGTATAAAGCAGAATCTGTACCCGCGTAAACGCGACGCCATGGGTCACAGGCAGCATCGGAATGTCGACGCGGGCATACTCCTCGACCCGGTGAATGGCCAGAGCCCAAAAATGTGGCGGCGTCCAGACAAAAACGATCAGGAACAGCAACAGGGCATGCGGATCGAGGGTTCCCGTAACGGCCACCCAACCCAGGACGGGGGGCGCCGCGCCCGCAGCGCCACCAATCACGATGTTTTGCGGCGTCGCTCGCTTCAGATAGGCTGTATAAACGACCGCATAGCCGACCAATGACGCCAAGGTCAGAATCGCCGTCAAGACGTTCACCCAGACCAACAGGATCACCATCGACAACGCCCCGAGGATCGCCGCGAAGATCAAGCTCTGACGGACACCAACCGATCCGGTCGGCAGAGGGCGGCGGTGCGTGCGGGCCATGCGGGCATCGGCCTGGCGATCCAGCACATGATTGATCACTGCGGCACAGGAGGCTGCCAGCCAAATGCCCAGAGAGCCAAAAAACAATGCATGCCAGGGAATACCCACCGGCGTGGCCAGGAACATCCCGACCACAGCAGTGAATACGAGCAGGGCGACCACTCGCGGCTTGGTCAAATCAAGATAGGCCCGATAGGACGATTGCGACACCTGAGCCACCGATGATGAATCAATACGCATGACGCGTGCTCACCTCACGGTCGCCCATCAACAGATGGATCACCGTGACCAAGGTGAGCAACAGCACCGCTGCCCCGCCGTTATGGGCGGCTGCTACCGGCAACGGCAGGTGACCGACCACCGTGGCAATTCCCAAACCGACCTGCAGCAGTAATGCGGCTAACAGTGCCATGCCTGCCGGGCGCAAGATCGGCCGTGGGGGCCCTAGAATCAGCAGGAGCGCGAAACTGCCCAACACAACAAACGTCGTCACTGCACCAACTCGATGCGCGAGATGAATCGCCACCCGACCATAGTTGTCGAGCACACCGCCTTCATAGTCGATCCCGATGCCCCGCCAGAGAATGAATCCCTCATTGAAGTCAGCAGCCGGCCACCATTGGCCGTGGCAGGTCGGAAAATCGGGACAGGCCAATGCCGCATAATTGCTGCTGGTCCAACCCCCCAATGCAATCTGGGTCGTGAGCACCGCCAGCGCGCCGATAGCCGCCCAGCGCCACAGGCCGCGGACAGGCTTCGCGCCCTGGACGCCCAATGCCCCAGTCCTCAAGGTGATCCATGCCAACAACGCCAATGTCGACATCCCCCCGAGCAGATGCCCCATGACGATGAGGGGTTTGAGCAGCAAGGTGACCGTCCACATGCCCAACAAGGACTGAAAGATAATCAACCCCAGCAGAAGGATGGGCAACATCACCAGCTGCCCGGGCTCACGGCGTCGCCGCCAGGCAAGCAGCGCCAATGCCAGCACCAGCAGGCCCAAGGCCCCGGCCACGTAACGATGCGCCATCTCCTTCCAAGCCTTGGCGGTCTCGAGCTGACGATGCGGATAGGCCGCATTCGCAGCATCTGCCTGTGCTTCCGCCGGCACCTTCCAGTGCCCATAACACCCCGGCCAGTCCGGACAGCCCAGGCCGGCCTCGGACAAACGCACGTAACTCCCCAGGACCACCAATATCAAGGTCAATGCGGTCGCCAGCGCCGCCAGACGAAAAAACCAGGAATAACGCATCTCATTCATCCGATTTGGGAAAGGCGCAACAGTCGCTCCAAATCCGCCAAGATCCCCTTGGGATCCGCATCGATGCCATAGCGCATCATCAGGTTACCCAAGGGATCGACCACGTACAGTTGTGTACCGGGCCACGGCGCTCCCGGAGCAGACGAAGAAAACCGGCGCGCCGCATCAGGCGAGGCCAGTACGGCTACGATGAGATCCGGGTGCAACTCATGGAGCGCCTGCACGTCGCTCGGATCCGTCGGGGCCGACGGCAGCAGATAAATTCGCTGAACTCGATCCGTGTGCTTCCCCAGCGCTGTTCGCACCTGCCGAATCTGATAAAGGAACTCCTGGCAACCCGCGTCGCATGTCGCCAATCCCGGATAGATCAAGGACCAACGGCCGCGCAGGATGTCGGTCGGCAACGATACTCCATCCAGATCCTTTAGCGAAATATCCGAAAGTGTCTGAACCGGGCGGATCAGTTCGCCGTGATTCGCGTGCTGATCCGGCAACGGCCAACGATCGGCGTTGGCATACCAGACCGACGCCAACAACAATGGGCCGAAAAACAGCGAGGCCAACAGCAGCAGAAGCAAACGCCCACGCCATTGACCGCGTGTACCCACAGTCTCGTTCATCATATCAATGTCATTACGCTCATCTATGTCGGCGCCAGAACACCACGCTGATAACCACCCAGGTCAGCGCCAAAGAAGCCCACTGAAAGGCGTACCCATAATGCCGTTCAGGAGGCATCACCACCGGCCGCCAGTTGCGCTCGAAACCGTCAGGCTCATGGGAATCCAGCTGAAGTAACAAAGGATAGACGCGCGAACCCAGCGCTTGTTCAAGTTCGGCCGGGTCCGGGTATACCACAACTTTCGGCCACCCATGAGGCTCGACCGACGCTCGAAAAGACCAACCGGAGCGGGGGAATCTCACCAGCATGCCGCACACTTCACGGTCATTCTCGGGAACACGCAAGGAGCCCGCCGGTGCCCGATTGGCATCCTGAGCCACCCAACCGCGATTCACGATAACAGGATCCCCGTCCGCCGGCTTCAGCGGCGTCCATACATCAAAGCCCGCTATCCCATCATGGATCTGGCCATCCAGAAGGAATTGCCGATCCTGTTCATACCGGCCGGTGAAACACGCCTTGATGAACGCAACACCTGAAGCCGAAACCGAACGGGCCGCATCGGCGTTGACCTCAAGCGCCCCGGAATGAGCCTGAGCCGCGCCATACGCTTCCAAAAGCCGGCTCTTTTCCTGGCCACGCTGAAACTGCCAGAACGCAAGACCGACCAAGAGACTGAACACCGCGAGCCAGCCAATGACAATCACCAGCCGCCTGAGCACGCTCAAGAAAACTCCCGGTTCGGGACATCCGTGGCAATAGACCCTGGCGACAATCCGCAGCTGCCGCCATAAAATGCGTCTTTATATCGAGCCGAAAGCCCCCTTGCCCTGCTTTCGCCGCTTGTCAAAACCGGCCACCTTCTCATACCCCTGCCATACCATTCAGGTCGTGCTAAACCATGCTTGTCAAAACAATTATCGTCGTCATCTTTCTCGGCATTCTCTACAGTCTCGGCTCCGGTCTCTATTTCCTGCTCAAAGACGAAAAAGGGGAAAGACGCACGGTTCAGGCACTGACGTGGCGGATTGGGCTGTCAATCGCACTGTTCGTTCTTATCCTGATCGGAATTGCCACCGGAGTCATCCAACCTCATGGCCTTTATCCAACACGTTGACCGAAGAAAAGCCGGAATGCGCATCCACCGCATTCCGGCTCATGACCGGGCATCAGAGAATATAAACAAAGATGAACAGGCCCAGCCACACCACATCAACGAAGTGCCAATACCACGCTGTTGCCTCGAAGGCAAAATGACGCTCGGGACGGAAATGTCCCTTTAGTGATCGAAATAACATCACCGTCAGCATGATCGTGCCCAAGGTCACATGAGCGCCATGGAAGCCCGTCAGCATGTAGAACGTCGATCCGTAAATGCCGGATTCCAGCGTGAGATTCAGATGCTCATAGGCATGGACATATTCTTCGGCCTGAAGCACCAAGAATCCGATGCCCAGGGCGACGGTAATGGCCAGCCACAAACTCGTACGCGCCTGGTGCCCTGCACGCACGGCGTGATGGGCCAGCGTAACGGTCCAGCTGCTCGTCAGGAGGATAGCCGTGTTGATCGCTGGTAATCCCCATGCTCCGACCGTCGAGAATTGCCCCCCAAGCGCATCCGGGCCATTGGTCGGCCATGTCGCTTCGAAATTCGGCCAGAGCAGCAAATGTGTCATCGATTCTGCGCCCGCCCCCGACAGCCACTGAATAGCCAGCATGCGTGCGTAGAAAAGTGCGCCAAAGAACGCTGCGAAAAACATCACTTCCGAAAAAATGAACCAAGCCATCGCCCAGCGGAATGTGCGGTCCACCTGTGCGTTGTACATATCCGCGAGACTTTCGCGAATCACCGCGCCGAACCACCCAAACAACATGACGACAAATATCGCCAGCCCCAACAGGGATGCGTAATATCCCCAGGAAATATTGTTCAGGCCGACCGAAACCCCGCCCACGAGCAAGAACAAGCCGATGGAACCCACAATGGGCCAGTAGCTCGGTTCGGGAACGAAGTAGACTTCTTTGTCGTGGCTTGCGTGCGCCATTAAAGGAATCCTCTGGTAATGCCTGAATGGTTTTTCACACTTCGACGCCACCTCCCTGACAGGAGGTGCAGTCATGAAATCATGATCCTGCCGGCCTCCCGGCAACGAGATCTGCCTGGGGAGCTGCGTCAAAAAATGTATAGGAAAGCGTCAACGTATCAATATCCGCGGGCAGCTTGGGATCGACATAAAAGCGAACAGGCATGTGCCGTGTCTCCCCACCCTCGAACTTTTGCTCCGTAAAACAGAAGCACTCGATCTTGCGCAGGTACTTGGCTGCTTCCCCCGGCGCGACACTGGGAACCGCCCTGCCGATCATGGGGCTCTCACGCAGATTCTGTGCGTAGTAAGTGACGGTCTCGATCGCGCCAGGATGAACCTTCAGACTGTCCGTATCCGGTTTGAATGCCCAGGGAAGGTCTTGATTTCGGTTCGCAACGAACTGGATCGTCACGGTGCGCGACAGATCAGGCGCCTCAACCTCTTCACTGGCAACGACCGCCATGCGTCCGTTGATCCCGGTCAGATCGCAGAACACGCGATACAGCGGAACGATTGCAAAGCCAAACCCGAACATCACAACGCACACCAAAGCGGCCTGCGTCAGCACCGATCGATGCGAGGCGCGGCTCCTGAGATGCTGGTTTTCGTCCATGGCATCCTCCGCTTTAACGCAGACTCATGGCAATGAAAAATGCCACATACACGATGCCTGCGAGCAAAAGCAGCCACCGTACCGTACGGCGAATGGCTGCCCGCTGTGTGTCTCGCGATGCCGAAGACAACTGCCTAATCCCCCGCCATCAACGAATCACGGGGGGAACCGTGAAGCTGTGATACGGCGGCGGCGACGAGAGCGTCCATTCGAGCCCCTCGGCACCTTCCCAGACCTGATCGGTTGCCTTTTCGCCGCCGCGGACACATTTGATGACAATGTACACGAACAACAGCTGTGAGAAACCGAACAGGAACGCCCCGACGGTCGAGATCTGGTTGAAGGTCGTGAACTGCAGCGCATAGTCCGGAATTCGACGGGGCATGCCCGCCAGTCCCGAGAAATGCATGGGGAAGAAGGTCAGGTTCACGCCAATCGTGGACAACCAGAAATGAAGTTTCCCCAGACGTTCGTCATACATGTGCCCCGTCCACTTGGGGAGCCAGAAATACACGGCGGCCATGATCGAGTAGACGGCGCCTGGCACCAGAACATAGTGGAAATGCGCGACGACGAAATAGGTATCGTGATACTGAAAGTCGACCGGTGCCATCGCGAGCATCAGCCCGGAGAACCCGCCGATCGTGAACATGAAGACGAACCCAAGGGCAAACAGCATGGGCGTTTCAAACGTCAACGAACCGCGCCACATGGTGGCAGTCCAGTTGAACACCTTCACGCCGGTGGGAACAGCGATCACCATCGTTGCGAACATGAAAAACAGCATGCCCGCCAACGGCAGACCGACCGTGAACATATGATGCGCCCAGACGATGAACGACAAAAACGCAATGGCGGCCATGGCATAGACCATAGACGCGTGACCGAACAGGGGCTTGCGCGAAAAGGTCGGGATGATGTGGGAAACCACACCGAACGCCGGAAGGATCAAGATATACACTTCCGGATGACCGAAGAACCAGAACACGTGCTGGAACAGGACGGGGTCACCACCGCCAGCCGCGTTGAAGAAGCTGGTCCCGAAATACCGATCGGTTAATAGCATGGTCACCGCACCGGCCAACACGGGCATCACAGCGATGATCAGGAAGGCGGTGATCAGCCACGACCAAGCGAACAGCGGCATTTTCATCAGGGTCATGCCCGGCGCGCGCAGATTCAGGATGGTCGCAATCACGTTAATCGCGCCCATGATCGAGGAAATCCCGAGCAAGTGGACCGCGAATATCAGGAAAGGGAAAGCCGGACCGGTCTGCAACACCAGCGGCGGATACATGGTCCATCCACCCGCGGGCGCGCCACCGGGCATGAACAGCGTGGCGATCAAGAGGGTGAAGGCGAATGGGAGAATCCAGAATCCCCAATTGTTGATACGCGGCAGCGCCATATCCGGCGCACCGATCATGACGGGCAGCAGCCAATTCGAAAGCCCAACGAACGCCGGCATCACGCCACCGAAGATCATCACCAAGGCATGCATGGTGGTCATCTGATTGAAGAACTCGGGACGCACCAGCTGCATGCCTGGCTGAAACAGTTCGGCACGAATCACCAGCGCCATAACGCCGCCGACCAGGAACATGAGCAGTGATATCCAGAGGTAGAGCGCCCCCAGGTCCTTGTGATTGGTCGTTGTCAGCCAGCGCCGGAAAAATCGCGGATCGGGGCCGTGGTCATGGTCATCGTGCACAACAGCATGGTCAGTCATCTCTTTTCTCCCACCAATCCGTTCATCGGGCAGCGACGATGGTTGATTCGGCATTCATCGCGGTCTGCTGCGGATTCTCGGCGCGCTGCGCCTCGAGCCAAGCCGCATAGTCTTCAGGCGTCTTCGCCTCGACGACAACGGGCATGAAGCCATGATCGCGCCCGCATAGTTCGGCGCACTGTCCACGGTACACACCGGGCACATCGATTTGCGTCCAGAATTCGTTGATGAAGCCGGGAACAGCATCTTTCTTCACGGCCAGTTCGGGAACCCACCACGCATGAATGACATCGTTTGAGGTGATCAGGAAGCGAATCTTTTGGCCAATCGGGACGACGACCGGATGATCCACGTTAAGCAGGTAATGATCGACCGACTCCAGATCGATCTGTGCACCCAGCTGGCGGGCCGCATTGCTATCCTGAGCCAGCGCGCTATAGAACGACACGTTCTCATCGAGGTAGTCGTAGTGCCACTTCCACTGATACCCGGTAATCTTGATGGTCATGTCAGGCGAGCTGGTGTCGTCCATCTTGATCAACATGCCAGCGGCCGGAATCGTCATCACGACCAGAATGGCAAACGGGATGATCGTCCAGATCAATTCGATCGCGGTGTTTTCATGAAAGTGGGCAGGCTCGGCGCCAGAGGATTTGCGGTGCCGAATGATCGAATAGAGCATTGCGGAGAAGACCAGTGCACCGATCGCCACACAGATCCAGAACATCGCCATATGCAGATCATGCACGCCGCGGCTGATCTCGGTGACACCTTCGGGCATGTTGTATCGCATTTCGGCATGCGCACTCCCGATTCCCACTAAAGTCGTCGTGGCCGCCAGAACCACCGACATCGCTTTGCTGCGCATCCGCTCACCTATCATGCCACTCGCACTCCTCAAGCCTTGGTTTACGGGATTCGTTGCCATCACAATCCCGGCCTCACCACTTCTTTCAATCGTTTCGCCAACCGCCGCCGTTCGAATTCACTCAGGCCACGGCCCAGTTCGAGCCGTTCACCCCGGCTGACCAACCACAGCCGGGAAGGCTCTGCTGCGGCGTCCAGACGAATGCGTGCCCATACTTGTTCGAAAACGGCAACCTGCTCTGGGCCTCGACGGCCGGATTCAACCCGGATGCGTCCCGACTCGATCCGCACCACCTGCCGGTACGCATTACGGCGCAGACAATGCCGCAGAGTCAGAATGACCGCAAGACTTTCAAGCCCGGCAAAGGGAAGAATAGGCCAAAGCCCCATCATCCCAGCCCATACGGCCCCGATCACCAACGGGGCACAAGCGAGCAAGCCAAATACCCAAGCAGTTCTGGGCGTCAGGGAGCCATCCGGAGCGATGACACAGCAAAATGGCTGTTCCGCCAAAGGCGCACTGGGGGAGTCCATCGGCACCTCCCGTCGTCGAAACGGTCAGCATACGCCCTGCTGGCCGCATCATCCGGTGGCACAGAGAAGGGCTAAAAAGCCGGGAGATCGTACTTGATCAAGATCACACCCGCAAGCCGTTTGGCTTGTCTATCGCGCAACCTTACCCACTGCGTCCGCCCAGCGTGGACTGGAGCAGCACCGGATTCAGGTGGGCCTCGGCAGGTCCGTCGTATGGAATGACACCCAGACACGGCACCGGCATGCGCGCCTGCAGTGTGGCCAGATTGCCCGCTCCAGCCGCCATATCGCGCTCGAGGTGATTGGCAACCCAGCCACACAGCTGGCCACCGATAGCCTGTGCAGATAGCAGCGCATGGTTCAGACAGCCCAACCGCATGCCAACCACCAGGATCACGGGCATACCGAGCCGCCTGGCAAGATCCGCCATTTCCCAATCGTCACCGAGTGGCACCCGCCATCCGCCGGCGCCTTCGGCCACCACCAGATCGGCTCGATCGGCCAACGTGCTGAATGCGCCCAAGATCCGATCAGGACAGATTTCGACCCCCGCCGCCTCGGCAGCCAGGTGCGGTGCGATGGGTGGCACGAACGCGCAGGGATTGACGAGATCATAGGGCACATCGACCGTGCTGGCCCGCATTAGGGCCAGCGCATCATCGTTGCGCAGTCCGCAAGGCGTAAGGGCGCAGCCCGTTGCCACCGGCTTGAACCCGGCCACCTTCAGGCCTTGCGACGCGAACAGGCGCAACAGACCGCTCGAGACATGCGTCTTGCCGATCTCCGTATCCGTTCCCGTAACGAACCAGCCGTTTGTCATCATCAGATCCGTGTCCTGGGGTTGCGACGCAGGCTCGACAGCGGCACCGACACCTCGTGGTCCCGGGGTGTCGAAGCGGACCGATCCGGCGCCCAGGCATGCCCGTAGACCAGTTCCATGCTGAGTTCCAGCGATTCATTCGGGCATTGTGCGAGATAGTGCCGTTGCATGGATTCGAAACGCCGCCTTCCGGTCAGTCCCCGGTGCCGCGCAATGAGCGAGTTCCCCCATCCGGCCTGGCGCAGATCACCGAACAAGGCTGGAAAGTCGGGATAGGTGAAGGTCAGCCGTTCCACGTCCATCACCGGATCGGCCAGCCGTGCCCGGACCAGCGCATCGCCGACGTCGTGCATGTCCAGGAATGGATGGACATGCGGCTCGTCATCCACTGCAGCCCACGCACGGCGAAATTCCTGGAAGGTATCCGGCCCCAGGGTCGTGAACAGGAACAGACCCCCGGGTCGCAGAATACGCGCCACTTCGGCAAACACGGGTTCCGGGTCGGTGAGTGCGCAGAGCATCAGATTGGAGAACACCAGATCGACGCTGTCACTGGTCAGCGGCATGCTGGGCACATCGGCCTGAACGCCATGCGGCGGCCTTTTCCAGAATGGAAGCCGCATGCGGCGCATCGGCGCAACCTGCGCCAGGCGCGACCGACTGACATCTACGGCGACGACGCGTGCATGGGGATAGCGCCGCGCCAGGGCACGGGCACCGGCGCCCGAGGCACTGCCCAGATCAACCACCCAGCGCGGCGCCAGCCGCATGTAATCAAGCCGCTCCAGCAGGCGACTGCGCGCTTCGGTCAGCAGGACGCTGTGTGCCAATCCTTTCCCCGCACGCGCGTAGCGGTGTCGCACTGCGCGATCATCCAGTCGATGCGGCGCCAGCGTCCAGTCCACCGGACGGTCGGTCATACGGCAATCTCGTTGGTCGTCATTCACCCTCGTCCCAACAGCGGCTCAGCGCCTCGAGCAGACCATCGACCTGCGCGGGGGTGTGCGTTGCACAGAGCGTGATACGCAGGCGCGCCGTCCCTGCCGGAACCGTTGGCGGCCGGATGGGCGTCACCCAATAACCGGCCTCCAGAAGGCGCGCCCCCAGTGTCATGGCGCGCGCTGCATCGCCGACCAGCAGCGGCTGGATCGGCGTCGCAGAGGCCATGAGCGGCAATCCCAGCCGTTCCGCGCCGGTGCGAAAACGCGCCACCAGTTCAGCGAGATGAGCGCGCCGCCAGGTTTCGCGCCGCGCCACGGCCAACGCCGACCGCGTCGCTGCAGCCAAGGCCGGCGGCGGCGCAGTCGTATAAATATACGTCCGCGCGCGCTGCACCAGGTAGTCGATCAGCGTTTCGCTGCCGGCGACGAAGGCTCCGAAGGTACCGAGTGCCTTGCCGAGCGTACCGATATAGACCGGCACCTCGGCGGCCGACAGGCCGAAATGCGCGACCGTACCCGCCCCGTCGCCCAACACACCGAAACCATGCGCATCATCCACAACCAACAGCGCTTGGCGACGCGCGGACAGCTCAGACAACGCCGCCAGGGGGGCGAGATCGCCGTCCATGCTGAAGACCGCGTCGGTCACGATGAGCGCGGGTCCCGACGCCTCGGCCATTGCCGCATCAAGCGCGGCGACATCGCCGTGGGCGTAGCGCTGCATCCGCCCCCGCGACAGCCAACCGCCGTCCAGCAGGGAGGCATGGTTCAGGGCGTCCTCAAAGATGACATCGCCCGGCTCGGTAAGGGCATTGATAACGCCCATATTGGCCATGTAGCCGGTGGAGAACAGCAGCGCTCGCGGCCGCCCTACGGCCTCGGCCAGCTCCCGCTCCAACGCATCGTGCTCTGGATGGTGGCCGCTGATCAGATGCGCTGCTCCGCTGCCCGTGCCCTGCGTCGTTGCCGCCCGCGCCAGGGCTGCCGCCACCTCGGGATGGTCGGCCAGCCCCAGATAGTCGTTACTGCAGAACACCAGGCAGTCGCGCCCTTCAAGACGCGCATTCACCCCTTGACGCTGCTCGAGCGCACGCGGCTGGCGATAGAGGCCCCGGGCATGGCGCTCGGCCAGCGCCTGCTCCCAGCGTTGCATGAAAGGCAACGGGGCGCTCACCGCGATGCGGCCTCGGCAGCGTCGCCCTCGGGCCGCATCCCCAGCCGCCCGAGGAGTGCCAGGTCCGAATCCCCTTCGGGATTCGGCGTGGTGAGCAGACGCTCGCCATAGAAGATGGAATTGGCGCCAGCCAGGAAACACAGTGCCTGCATCTCGGAACTCATCGCCGTACGGCCTGCAGACAGGCGCACATGCGAACGCGGCATGAGGATTCTTGCAACCGCGATGACGCGCACGAAATCAAGCGGATCGACCGCCTCGGCTGCATCCAGCGGCGTCCCCTCGACACGCACCAACTGGTTGATGGGCACACTCTCGGGATGCGGAGAAAGATTAGCCAGCGCGCGCAACAGCTCGGCCCGGTCGGCCGAACCCTCGCCCATACCGACGATGCCGCCACAGCACACTTTGATCCCGGCCTCACGCACATGCGCCAAGGTGTCCAACCGGTCCTGATAGGTCCGGGTCGAAATGATCTCGCGGTAATACTCGGGCGAGGTATCCAGATTATGGTTGTAATAATCGAGCCCGCACTCGGCCAGATAGTCCGCCTGCTGGGCTTCGAGCATCCCCAGCGTCACGCAGGTTTCCAGACCTAGCTCGCGCACACCGCGCACCATCTCTCCGACCCGCTCCAGATCGCGTGCACGCGGAGTGCGCCAAGCCGCCCCCATGCAGAAGCGTGTGGCTCCGGACTCGCGCGCGCGGCGCGCAGCCGCCAGCACGGTCTCAAGGTCCATCAACTTCTGCCGCTCCACTCCGGTATCGAAATGCACGCTCTGCGGGCAATAGGCGCAATCCTCCGGGCAGCCGCCAGTCTTGATGCTGAGCAGGGTGCTGATCTGGACGGCGGCCGGATCGAAGTGCCGACGATGCAGGCTTTGGGCGGCGAAGATCAGATCGGGAAACGGCCAGTCGAAAAGCGTGCGGACTTCCTCGGATGACCAGTCAGAGCGAATGGGTTGTTCAAGCACGGAGGATACGGTGGTCATGGACGGCATTCCTTGGCGTCAGGCAATGATCGCGGGAATCATAATTCGCACGGCGGCGCTGTCAACCCAAAGCCGACCCGATGGTTGACCGCGGCGACTTTCCCGGAGAGTCGCTGCTCTTGCCTTGGTGCTGCACACTATGCGGCCAAGCGGGGTTGCCGGGGCTGGACCTGTGCGCCGCCTGCCATGCCGATTTACCGTGGAGCCGATCCGCGTGCCCCGGTTGCGCCGCGCCGTTGCCGGAAGGCGCGGGCGCTTGGCGCTGCGGCGCCTGCCTGAACCGACCGCCCGTCTGGGATGGCGCGTTCAGCGCCCTGCACTACGCACCGCCGATCGACCGGCTCATCCAGGAACTGAAGTTTCACGGGCGGCTATCGCGTGGGCGCCTGTTGGGTGATCTTCTCACGCAGGCGCTGACCGCCGCGCGGCACACTCCCTGGCCCGAAACGCTGATTCCGGTCCCCTTGCATCGCGCGCGCCTGAAAGAGCGGGGATTCAATCAGTCTCGCGAGCTGGCGCTGCGGTTAAGCCATCGTCTTGGAATCACCCTTGGCGACAGCTGGGTCGAGCGCATTCAGCCAACGCAACCGCAGATCGGACTCAGCGCAGCTGCGCGACGGCGCAATCTCCGGGATGCTTTCGCAGTGCGCGGGAAGCCGCCTGCCCACGTCGCCATTCTCGATGATGTATTGACCACCGGAAGTACCGTCGCCGCCTTGAGCACCGCCCTACGCGCAGCGGATGTGACGCGGATCGAGGTGTGGACGGTGGCGCGGAGCGCGCCTGATCACCCGGCCGGTCCGGCCAAATAGGCGCCGAGGATGCCCAGGAACACCACACCGCCGACCCAGTTGTTATTGCGGAATGCGGCAAAACACCCGGCCCGGTCACGCCTGCGCACGAGGTAACCTTGTCGGACGAACAAGCCCGCGACCCCCAGCAGCGACAACCAGTAAGGCCACGCCAAGCCCGCCTGACGGCCGACGAGAAGCAGTGCCAGCAGCATCAATCCTTGCAGGACCGCAAGAATCGCAACGTCCAGCTCACCGAACAGGATCGCGGTCGATTTGACGCCGATCTTGAGATCGTCATCCCGATCCACCATCGCGTACTGCGTATCGTAAATCACGGCCCAGAGCACTGCGACGAGGAAAACGAGCCAAGCGAGCGGCGGCGGAAACTGCGCGGTCTGACCCGCCCACGCCATGGGAACCGCCCAACCGAAGGCCATCCCCAGATAGACCTGCGGCAGATAGGTATAGCGCTTCATGAGCGGATAGGTGGCCGCGAGAAACGCCCCGCCGAACGCCAGCAGCAGCGTCATGCGGTTGCACAGCAGCGCCAGTCCCAGCGCGATCAGCATCAGAAACCCGAACAGGGCCAGCGCTTCCTCAGGATAGACCCGCCCCGCCGCCAGCGGCCGATCACGCGTTCGCTCCACGAAGGGATCGACGTTGCGGTCGAGGTAGTCATTGATCACGCAGCCCGCCGAGCGCATGACCCAGACCCCGGAAACGAACACGGCGACTACACCCCAATCCGGGCGACCGTTACCGGCCAGCCACAAGGCCCACAGCATGGGCCATAGCAGGAGCAGCGCGCCGATCGGCCGATCCCAGCGCATCAACAACGCATACTGCCAGAGACGTGCCCTCACGCTAGGCGCATAAACCACCCAGCAGTGGGCGAACCGTTCCGCAAATGAATCGGGGCGGGAAGAAGAATTGGCTTTACGCATGCAACATATCCAAAGCCACAGGTAAAAAGAATTCGCTCACCACAACCGGCGCAGTGGGCAGCATGAAGGTCGAGCGCCGTCCCCACACCGGTCCGGGCGGGACCGCCAGCCCCCGGCTCAACGCGCGATGACGCGGCGAACCAGGTCGAATCTGACCGATGTCCATGGACCCCCGACGCACGCGCGAATGGGAAAACAGCATCTCCCCCAGCGGCCGACTGCCCAACCTCACCAAGTCACGCCATTCACCCCGAAGCGCGGCGCGCGGCAACAGACTGCAAGCGTAAACAACCGGCTGTCCATGACAGCATAGATACACCTCCCGCCAGCACACCAGTGCGCCGGCCGGCAGCTGGAGCTGCACTGCTTCCGTCGCACCGAGTCGACCAGGGCTTTCCGCCAGCACACGCACCGAGAAAGCGGCACCGCAACGCGCGCGCAGGCGCGCTGTCAACGAACCGGGATGAAGCAGGACAGGATGCCATGGGCGCGGCAGCCTGAACCGTGCAGCGCTCACCGGGCGCCAGAGAACGTCGCCGATTCCGCCGCGCGGAAGTCCTTTTTTTTCCTCAGGCTCCTGCATACCGTTCCGCCTGATTCTGCCAACGATCGATCAATCGAGCAGCCAATGCCGGAGCTTCGTCCAGCAAGCGATCTGCCTCGACCTGGGCAGGCGCCATGAGATCCGCATCGGACACCGGATCGGCAACCCGCCAGCGCCGTTCACCGGTCTGCCGGGTGCCCAGCCATTCCCCGGGACCCCGCAGCGCCAGATCGCGGCGTGCGATCTCGAAACCATCGTGCACCTCGCGCAGCGTCTCGAGCCGTGCCCGCGCCGTCCTCGACAATGGCGTTTCGTAGAGCAGCACGCAGTTGCCCGGTGACGCACCGCGTCCGACACGCCCCCGCAGCTGGTGCAGCTGGGCCAGTCCGAAGCGTTCGGCGTTCTCAACCACCATGACCGTTGCCCGCGGCACATCGACACCGACCTCGATCACCGTCGTCGCCACGAGGACATCCAGTTCGCCCCGCACAAAGGCACCCATAACGGCATCACGTTCGCTACTTGCCAGCCGACCGTGCAGCAAACCCAGGCGAAGATCGGGGAACGCCTGCACCAGGCGCTCGAACAATACCTGCGCCGCCTCGCCCTGTGCCCGTTCACTTTCCTCGATCAACGGGCAGACCCAATACACCTGAGCGCCCTCGCGGCATGCGGCCTGGACCCGATCAGCGACCTCCCCGCGACGGCGAGCCGGCAGCACGACCGTCCGTATCCCGGCCCGGCCCGGCGGCAATCCGTCGATGACCGACACGTCCAGATCGGCAAACAACCCCATGGCCAGCGTGCGCGGAATCGGCGTTGCCGTTAAGACGAGTTGATGCGGCACACCATCCGATCCCTTCTCTTGCAAGGCAAGCCGTTGCTGTACGCCGAATCGATGCTGCTCATCCACCATCACCAACCCCAATCGTGAAAATTGCAGCCAATCCTGGAACAAGGCGTGGGTTCCGATGACCAGCGCCGGCTCGCCGGTCTGAATCCGTGCGGCCGCCTCCCGGCGCGTAGGCGCACCACTGCGGCCGAGCAGCGCCAACGGCTGAATCCCGAGCGGCGCGAACCAGCGCCTGAAGTTCTTCAGATGCTGCTCGGCCAGCAACTCAGTCGGCGCCATCAGTGCCGCCTGCCAACCCGACCCCAACACGACGGCGGCAGCCAACGCCGCAACGGCGGTTTTTCCCGAACCCACGTCCCCCTGAACCATCCGCAGCATGGGGGTCGATCGCGCCAGGTCGGCCCGCACCTCAGCCACCACCCGCCGCTGCGCAGGTGTCAGCACGAACCCAAGCCCAGCCTCCACTCGGCCGCAGAATCCATCTGGATCGCAAAGCGATGGCGAATGCTGTGATCGCGCACGCTGGCGGCGACGACGCAAGACCAATTGATCGGCCAGCAGCTCTTCCCATGCCAGACGACGGCGCGCGGGATGCTGCGGGGTCAGCACCCTATGCATCAACTCGGGCAGCGGCCGATGAATCGACTCCAATGCCTCATCCAGCGCCATCAGCCCGAGCTCGCGCAGCCGGGCCGTCGACAGCGTCTCGCTGATCCCCAGCGCCGGCAGCCGCGTGAGCAAATCCGCCACAGCGCGACGCAGTCGATCCTGAGACACGCCCGCAACCGTGGGGTATACAGCCAGGGCTCGCGTGGGCAATGGTTGTTCCGGCTGCACCAGACGACCGCGGGGATGGGCCATTTCGTAGCCGAAAGCCCCAGCACGAACCGGGCCGTAGCACCGCAGCCACACGCCGACCTGCCATGTCTTGCGCTGAGCCTGGTGCACATGGAAAAACCGCACATCGACCGTCCCACGCCCATCACCGAGGCGCAGCCAGAGGCCAGACCGGCGACCGGCCGCGGCTTTGAGCTGCAGGATCCGCCCCTGCACCAGCACGGCATCGGCTGGACTCAGGGCATCCAACGGAGTGAGCCGCGTGTGATCCTCGTAGCGCAGCGGCAAATGGAACAGGAGTTCCTCGATCCGAGACAATCCGAGACGTGCAGCCAGCTGAGCCAGTGCCGCTCCGTCCGTCCGACGCGCCGGCGAGCTGGCTCGCTTGCCCTTTTGAACTAGATCTGGCACACCGCGTCGATTTCGATCATGGCTCCACGCGGAAGCGCGGCGACCCCGACCACGGCACGCGCCGGATAAGGCGGTTGGAAGTATTCGCTCATCACCGCGTTGACGGCGGCGAAACCGGAAAGATCCGTGAGATATACCGTCAGCTTGATCACGCGCCCCAAATCGCTACCGCCGGCGCGCACCACGGCCGCGAGGTTATCCAGCGCTTGGCGCGCCTGATCCGCAATCGGTCCAGGGATCAGCTCGCCAGCCGGATCGAGTGGAATCTGGCCCGAAACAAACAGCAGGGTGCCTGCGCGAATGGCTTGGCTGTAAGGTCCAATGGCGGCCGGGGCTTCGTCCGTCATCACAGCATCACGGCTCATGGAAACTCCCGATGTGAATCCCTGCATGAGTGAACTGCACAGCGCACCTCAAGACTTGCTTCGGCCGACCCGAATTACACAGGTCATGGCATGCAAATGCCGCAGAATGCGGGCCAGGTGAAGCCGGTCGCGAACGGTAATCGTAAAAACCAGCGACGAGGTATGACCATACTTTTCATCGACCGTTACATGCTCGATGTTGGCATCGAGTCGCGCCATTTCCGCCGTGATCTGCGCCAAGACGCCACGCTGATTGGTCGCCTCCATGCGGATCTCCACCGGAAATTCACGGTCCGGATGGTCGGCCCACTGAACGTCGATCCACTTGTCGGGATGCTTGCGGTATTCGTTGAGATTGCGGCAGACCTGGGTATGAATCACGATGCCCCGTCCGCTGCTGAGAAAGCCCAGAATGCGATCGCCCGGAATGGGGTGGCAGCAGCGACCGAAGGTCACCACAAGCCCTTCGGTTCCCTTGATCGCCAACGCGTCGCGCTGCTCGGTAGAGGCCAATCGCTCGACATCAGTACCAAGTCCAGTGAACTGCGCCAGTCGCCGCGCCACCAGAGGCGCCATGTATTCGCCCAGCCCGATGGCCTCGAACAAGGCATCGCGACCGGCGATCCCCATGTCCACCAACACCTGCTGCCACACCCCGTCATCGATCTGATCAAGGATCAGCTGGTATGCGGTAAGGGCTCTTTCCAGCAACCGGCGCCCCAGCGCCGCTGCTTCATCGGCCTTGAGATTCTTGAGATAGTGCCGGATGTTGGTGCGCGCCCGCGCCGTGGTGATGAAATTCAGCCAGGCCGGATTGGGCTGGACCGATTCGGAGGTGAGAATCTCCACGGTCTGGCCGTTGCGCAACGGGGTGCTCAGCGGGACGATGCGTCGATCCACCTTGACCGCGGCGCAACGATTACCGATGTCGGTATGTACTGCGTAGGCGAAATCGACCGGCGTTGCCCCCACCGGCAGGCGCATGATCCGCCCTTTGGGCGTGAACACGTAGATCTCGTCCGGGAACAGGTCGCCCTTGACGCTTTCCAGAAATTCCTGGGAGCTGCCCACCCGCTTCTGCATTTCCATGATGCTGTGCATCCACTCCCGAGCCCGGTCCTGCGTACCGCCCGGCGCGGTCTGCTCGGTGAAGGGATACTGCCAGTGCGCAACGACACCTACCTCGGCGAGCAGCTCCATTTCCCGCGTGCGGATCTGCAGCTCGATCGGCACGCCGTGCGGCCCGAACAGCACGGTATGCAGCGACTGATACCCGTTGGCCTTGGGAATGGCGATGTAGTCGCGAAACCGACCCGGCACAGGCTTGTAGACGCCATGGGCCACGCCAAGGGCACGGTAGCAGTCGTCCACGCGCTCGACCTGGATGCGGCAGGCATAGATATCGCCCAACTCGTGGAAAGTGGTCTCGCGATTGCGCAGCCTCAGATAAAGGCTATAGAGATGCTTGTCGCGACCGGTCACCTGAGCCGTGACATGCTCCCGTCCCAACGCACTTCTGAGTGCCGATTCGACTTGATCGAGCACGCGTTTGCGATTGCCGCGTGCGCGCTCGACCAATTCCGCCAGAACCCGGTAGCGAAACGGATGCAGCGCTGCGAAACTCAGATCCTCGAGCTCCACCCGCAGCGCATTCATTCCCAGTCGATTGGCGATCGGCGCATAAAGGGTCAGGGTTTCGCGCGCGATGCGGCGGCGCTTGTCCGGACGCATCACATCCAGTGTGCGCATGTTGTGCAGCCGGTCCGAGAGCTTGATGAGCATGACGCGGATGTCCTGGGACATCGCCAGCATCATCTTGAGGAAACTTTCGGCCTGCGCCTCGGCCTTGGACTTGAACTGGATCTGGGTCAGCTTGCTGACGCCGTCGACCAGCTCGGCCACCTCCGGATCGAACAGCTGCGCGATATGCTCCTTCGCGGTGGGTGTATCTTCGATCACATCATGCAGCAGCGCGGCCATGATGCTGCGGTGATCCAGGCGCATCTTGGCGAGAATGTGCGCCACGGCCACTGGATGAGAGATGTAGGGTTCCCCGCTGAGCCGGATCTGCCCGGCATGCGCTTCCATACTGAACGTACAGGCGCGGGTCACCTCGGCGATCTGACTGTCGTCCAGATAGCTCTGAAGTTCGCGGATCAGTTCGGGAAAGCCGGTGATATCCTGCAGTCCGACGGATCCATCGCGATCGAGACGCTCGCTGACATCCAGGGACATCGTCGTGAGGCTCGCGACAGCTCCTCTTAAAGGTCTTCCGGCGCGGCGCTTTCCGGTGCCGCCTCCGGCATGACCATCTCGCCGGGCTCGAGTTCGTCGATTGCGCCGAGCTGGGGGAACTGCCGAATCAGGGGAATATCCTTTTCCTTCAGGATTTCCCGGGTCACGTCGCCATGGGCGATTTCACGCAAGGCCAGCACCGTGGGTTTGTCATTATCCCAGGACAGATACGGGTCCGATCCTCGCACCAGCTGACGCGCACGCTTGGCCGCCACCAACACCAGCTGGAAGCGGTTATCCACGTTGGAAAGACAATCTTCAACTGTTACGCGTGCCATTTTCGATATCCTCCGCATCCACCCGATCAGGCAGATGTCAATAAAACGGGTTTCCAGCGCCCCACTGCGGCCAATCCCCCAGCGCGACACAATGCTGGATTCCAGTGTATTCCAAGCAAAAAGATCAGGCCAGAAGATCGTTCAGCCAAGCACTGCGGAAGTCAGCCTGTCGATCGGTCCGGCAGCGCGCAGCGCGCACAATGGCCTGGAGATCGGTCAGGGCCTCATCAAACCGATCATTGACGACAAGATACTCGAATTCGCCGTAGTGACGCATTTCCGCCACTGCCAGCGCCAAACGCTGTTCGATCACATCGGGCGAATCAGTGGCGCGCCCGCGCAAGCGCCGCTCAAGCTCCCCGCGCGAGGGCGGCAGGATGAAGATGCTGATACAGGCCGGCATCAGCGCACGGATCTGGCGCGCGCCCTGCCAGTCGATTTCCAGTATCACGTCCTCGCCTGCGGCCAGCCGCTCTTCCACCGCCGCGCGACTGGTTCCGTAGCAGCGCCCGAAGACCTCAGCATGCTCCAGAAACGCACATTCGCTCACCATGCGTCGGAACGCATCCTCGTCAATGAAGTGATAGTCCCGTCCGTTCTCCTCGCCCGGTCGGGGCCGGCGCGTGGTATGCGACACCGAAAACCGAAGCCTCGGATCGGCGGCCATCAAGGCCTGCACCAGACTGGTCTTGCCCGCCCCGGAAGGCGCCGCGATGACGAACAGGTTGCCGCCGCTCATTGCCTCACTCCACGTTCTGGATCTGCTCGCGCATCTGTTCGATCAGGACCTTGATCTCGACCGCGGCGCGGGTCAGCTCGGCGTCCTGCGATTTGGAGCCCAGGGTATTGGCTTCGCGGTTGAATTCCTGCAGCAGGAAGTCAAGCCGCCGTCCGACGGGTTCGGTGCGCGCCAGCGTCGCTGCCCATTCCGCGAGATGGCTATCCAGCCGGTCCAGCTCCTCGGCAACGTCCATGCGCTGGGCGGCAAACAGCAGTTCCTGCTCGAGTCGTCCCGGATCGGCCTCGACGCCGAGTTCGGCGATCCGGGCCAGCCACTTGCTTCGAACCGCCTCGCGCACTTCGGGCAAACGGCTGCGCGCCCGCGCCACCCATTCGGCGACGGCCTCGGCGCGTTCACGCAAGCCCGTCACCAAGCGCTCACCTTCACGCCGCCGGGCTTCGTTCAGCGCCTCCAGGGCTTCGCCCAACAGACGCATCACCTCGCGCCCCAGACTTTCCAGATCGAGTGGCGTTTCCTGAAGGACACCGGGCCAGCGCAACACGTCGAGGCCGGCGGTTGGCGCGGGAAAATCACTCGCGAGCTGTTTGCACAGCTGACCCAAAGCCGCCACCAGCGGCGCATTGAGTGTCAGATTCTCGCCCTCCCCGGTCTCACGCACAAAGCGCAGCTGCGCCTCGAGCTTGCCGCGCCGAACCCGCTCGGCCAGCGCCTCACGCACAGTTGGGTCCAGCACCCGCCATTCCTCCGGCAGGCGCACCGTCGTTTCGAGATAGCGATGGTTGACGGTGCGCAGCTCCCAGATCAGCCGGCCTTCGGGCAAGGCACGCTCGGCGCGCGCGAAACCAGTCATGCTGACGAGCATTCGATTCTCCATCAATACAGGGCCCCGGTCGGGAGAAACGGCGGGAGCGTTATACTGTGTGGCCGGGGCGCGCCGCATGGCGCGTCATCGATCCATGAAAACAGATAAGGATACCCGAATGCGCCCGAGCGGCCGAACTCCCGATCAATTGCGCCCCATCCTGCTGCAGCGCCAATTCACTCGCCATGCCGAAGGTTCGGTCCTGGTTGGCTTCGGCGACACGCGGGTGATTTGCACCGCCAGTGTGCAGGAGTCGGTTCCCGGCTTTCTGCGCGGCAAGGGTCGCGGTTGGGTCACGGCTGAGTACGGAATGCTGCCGCGTGCCACGAACAGTCGTTCGGATCGCGAGGCGGCTCGCGGCAAGCAAACCGGCCGGACGCAGGAAATCCAGCGCCTGATCGGCCGCGCCTTGCGTGCGGTGGTCAACACGGAGGCGTTGGGCGAGCGCACCGTGATTCTCGACTGTGACGTCATTCAGGCCGATGGCGGCACCCGGACTGCCGCGATCACCGGGGCGTATGTCGCCCTCCACGATGCCATGCGCCATCTGGAGCGGCGACGAATGCTCACACGCTTTCCACTGCATGGCCAGGTAGCCGCCGTGTCCGTCGGCATCTATCGCGGCGAGCCGGTGCTGGATCTCGACTACGCCGAGGACGCCGAAGCCGAAACCGACATGAATGTCGTAATGAACGAAGCCGGCGGCTACATCGAGTTGCAGGGCACGGCGGAAGGACATGCCTTCCGTCCCGATGAACTCAGCGCCATGCTGGAGCTGGCGCGAGGCGGAATCATGCAGTTGCTCGAGGCCCAGCGCGAGACACTGGCGTCCTCGCCGTGACCCGGGAGGTGATCCTGGCGACCGGCAACGCGGGCAAGCAGCGCGAGTTCGCAGCGCTGCTGGCGCCCCTGGACTGGACTGTGATCCGCCAGAGCGAGCGCGGCGTGATCCCGGCACCGGAAGAAGGGATGACCTTTATGGAAAACGCCCTCGCCAAGGCACGCGCGGCCAGTGCGCAAACCGGACTGCCGGCACTGGCCGATGACTCAGGGCTCGTGGTCGATGCGCTCGGCGGCGCGCCCGGCGTGCATTCAGCCCGTTACGCCGGCCCCAATGCCCAGGACGCCGACAACGTCCGGCACCTGCTCGCGGCGCTCGAACCCGTGGGCGAGATGGAACGGAGCGCGCACTTTTACTGTGTGATCGTCTACCTGCGCCACGCAGCGGACCCCGAACCCCTGATCGGTCAGGGTCGCTGGGAAGGACGTATTCTGACCGCACCCCAGGGCACCGGCGGTTTCGGCTACGACCCCGTCTTCTGGGTACCGGAACAAGGCTGCAGCGCCGCCGAACTCGATCCCGCTGTCAAGAATCGCCTGAGCCATCGCGGCCGGGCGCTCGCGGCACTGCGCACCCAACTGATGGCCGCGGATGACTGAACAGGCGGTTCAAGACCGGCTGACCACGCCGCCCCTGGGGATTTATGTGCACCTGCCCTGGTGCGTGCGCAAATGCCCCTATTGTGATTTCAACTCCCATGCACGTAATCCCGGGCTGATTTCCGAGTCGCCGTATCTCGCGGCACTGGAGGCCGACCTGCGTCAGGATCTCGCGCTACTGGGAACCCCCCGACCGGTGCACAGCGTGTTCATCGGTGGCGGAACGCCGAGCCTGTTTTCGCCCGAAGCCATCGGCCAGCTGCTCAAGACGTTACGCCGCCACCTCCCCTTCAGGCCGGATACCGAAATCACGATGGAAGCCAATCCCGGCACCTTTGAGCGGGAACGTTTCCACGGCTACCGCGCCGCCGGCGTCAACCGGCTCTCGGTCGGTATCCAGAGCTTCAACGATACTCATCTGCAACGCCTGGGACGCATCCATTCGGGACATGATGCCAGCCAGGCGATCAGCGCGGCGCATGAAATCGGCTTCGACCACCTGAATCTCGATCTCATGTACGGCCTGCCTGGGCAGGATTTGAATGAAGCGCTTGCCGATCTGGAACAGGCCATCGATCTGGGGCCCGATCACATTTCCCATTACCAACTCACGATCGAGCCCAATACGCCCTTCGCGCAACGCCCGCCCCGATTACCACCCGACGAGACGCTCTGGCGCATGGAACGGCGCTGCCGGGTCGCTCTGGGTCGTGCCGGCTTCAAGCGCTATGAGGTATCGGCCTTCGCCCGACCAGGCGCAGCCTGCCGACATAATCTCAATTATTGGACCTTTGGGGATTACCTCGGCATCGGCGCCGGCGCCCATGGCAAGTTGACCGATACCGCAAGCGGGCATATCTGGCGCACTCGCAAGCAAAGCCATCCGCAGCGCTATCTCGCTACTGCGTCCACCACCGCCCGGTTGGCCGATCACGAAGCCGTTCCGCCCATTGCCCGGCCGCTGGAATTCCTGATGAATGCCCTGCGTCTGACCGATGGATTCCGACTGGAACTCTATCGGCAACGGACCGCCCTAAGTCCCGAGCTGTTGCTGCAGTCCTTGGCAGCAGCCCTGTCCGATGGGCTGCTTCGGCAGCAAGCCGACAGCGTGATTCCGACCGTTCGCGGTTTGGCGCTGACCAACGAATTGCTGTTGTCCTTCATGGCGGACGAAATCGCAGCATCTGCTTGACCCGCACCGGAAATCCGCTCGATTCCAACCGTTTTTCCCAGAGTTATGCACAGCTTGTAAACAACTCGGGGATTGACTTTTCACGCCGCGTGGCCGCGGCAATAAAATCAACCATATAAGCTCAACTTATTGAAAGACAAGTGATTAAGCAAAGGTGATCATTTTGTGACCAGCCTTTTGAATCCCTTGTGCCATCTGGCTTTTCACACCTTACCCGCCTGTTGCCCACAAGATTATCCACAGGCCATGTGGAAAACCCGATTTCATGCTGAAACCATCGCCGACTATCCCGATATCGACCTTGTGGGCTATCCTTTGCGACTTACCCACTCTGTCTGCTCAGGATTCCAAGACCATCCGCATGCGTCCCGACGCCATTCTCCCCATGGCCAAAGCGGTTCTGCGCATCGAGGCCCAAGCCGTTTCAGCGCTGATCGACCGGATCGGCGATGAGTTCGTGCGTGCCTGCCAACTCCTGCTCGACTGCCAAGGGCGAGTGGTAGTCATGGGCATGGGAAAATCCGGCCATATCGGGCGCAAGATCGCCGCCACCCTGGCCAGCACCGGAACCCCCGCGTTCTTTCTCCACCCGGCCGAAGCCAGCCACGGCGACCTGGGGATGATCACGCGTGCGGATACCGTGATCGTCTTGTCCAATTCCGGGGAAACCCAAGAGCTGCTGGCCATCACTCCCCTGCTCAAGCGCCAGGGCATCCCCCTGATCTGCATGACGGGACAGCCCCGATCCACGTTGGCGCAGGCAGCCACGGTCTGTCTGGATGTCGCCGTCGACCAGGAAGCCTGCCCGCTCGGACTGGCCCCGACTGCCAGCACCACGGCGACACTCGCCATGGGCGATGCCCTGGCCATTTCCCTTCTCGAGTCCAGAGGCTTCACTGAAACGGACTTCGCACGTTCTCATCCAGGGGGGGCGCTCGGGAAACGCCTGCTGCTACACGTCGACGACCTCATGCACCGGCCGCCACGCGTGCCTCAGGTTCAGGTCGGCACGTCATTGGCAGATGCCTTGCTCGAAATGACCCGGCAAGGACTGGGCATGACGACAGTCGTCGATGCGCAGATGCGTCTGCAGGGCGTTTTCACGGATGGCGACCTGCGGCGCGCACTGGCTGGCGCTACGGACCTGCGCCATACCCCCATTCAGGCAGTCATGACGCCGCATGGCACCACACTCCGGCCGGAAGCGCTGGCGGTCGATGCGCTGAATCTGATGGAAGACCGCAAGATCATGGCGCTTGTCGTCGTGGACGAAGCCGATCGGGTCATCGGCGCTCTGCACATGCATGACCTGCTGCGGGCAGGTGTAGTATGACGGTCAGCGCGGAGGTGATCGAGCGGGCACGCGGCATCCGCCTGGCCGTGTTCGACGTCGACGGTGTCCTGACGGACGGGCGTCTGTATTTCGCTCCGGAAGGCCCGGAAATGAAGGTATTTCACGCGCGGGACGGGCTCGGGATCAAACTGTTGCGCCGCCACGGCATCGAAGTCGCCGTCATCTCGGGGCGTCAATCGCCCGTGGTGGCCCGCCGCATGGACGCCTTGGGCGTCACCCATGTGTACCAGGGCAATGATGACAAACTGCCGATACTGCGCGACTTGCTAAAGAAGCTCTCGCTCGCACCGCAAGCCTGTGCCTATGTCGGCGATGATGTCATCGATCTGCCGCCCATGTCTGTTGCCGGCCTGGCCTGCACGGTTGCCGACGCCCACCCTGCGGTGCGCCGGGCCGCGCATTGGATTACCGCGGCGCCCGGCGGTCAGGGCAGCGCACGCGAGGTTTGTGATCTGATCCTGACGGCGCAGTCGGCACTGCCGGATGAATGGAAACCAATCTCGTGAAACGCCTGATCAGCCGCCCGTGGGGACTTCTTTTCCCGGCCGGTGCGCTGGCCGCCTTCCTGGCCCTCAATTCGCTCGACAACCCCCGGCAAGATGACATGGCTTCACAAACGCCGACAGCGGATTACGAACTCCACAATTCTCGGATCGACCAGCTGGATGAGACCGGTCGTTTGAGCCTTCGTCTGATTACGCGGATCGCACGGCACAGGCCGGCCTTGGCGGGTACGGAAGTCATCGACGTTACGGCCCTGCAGCCGACCGAGCACGCAACGCCGAATCGATTACAGGCCCCCGATGGATTCATTCCCGACGATCGAACACAGCCGATGCGGCTTGGCGCACCGGTGAAGGTGGAAATCCAGAATCAAGCCGACAGATCCCCCTGGCATCTGGAGACCGGCGAGCTGGAGTATATCGGTGCCCGCCAGCGGCTGGCATCTCATACAACGGTTACCGTAACCCAAGGCAAAAACCGGCTTGAAGCCGAAGCGTTCGATGCGGATCTGGCTGCGGGCCACATCATTCTGACCGGCCAGGTGAGAGCGCGTTATGTTCCTTGATGCCAATCGGGTTCGTCCGCTGTTTGCTGCCGTGCTGCTGTGGAATGCAACCCTGGCGAACGCTGCGCCCGCCGCGGCGCCCATTCTCATCGAGGCGGATCGCGCCGAACTCGATCAAAACCAGCTCCAAAGTACCTACACCGGCAATGTGCGTATCACGCAGGGCACGACGGTGTTCACCGGCGAGCGTGTCACCGTACTGCACGACCCGGACGGCGTGCCGCGCCGGGTGGACGTCGCTGGAACACCTGCGCGCTTCAGTCAGCCCGCCGAAGCCAAGACGCCCGCGATCGATGCCAGGGCGGAGCGCATGCGCTACGACGCCGAATCCGGCCAACTGGAACTCAACGGATCGGCGTGGATCCGCCAAAATCGGGATGAAGTCTCGGGCGAGCGATTGATCTACGACCGCGTCAACCAGCGCATCCTCGCCACGGGCGAAGCCGGCGGCACCGATCGCGTTCGCATCACGATCCAGCCGCGCACCAGCCAGGATGATGCAACGCCATGAGCTGCGTGCTGGAAGCGGACACCCTCACCAAGCGCTACCGCAACCGCTCGGTGGTCAATGAGGTCTCGCTCCGTGTCCAGGCAGGTGAAGTGGTTGGCCTGCTGGGCCCCAATGGGGCCGGGAAAACGACCATGTTCTACATGATGGCGGGCCTGGTCCGACCGGATCGCGGGCGTATCATGCTGAGTGGCGAGGAAATCTCCGATCTTCCGATCCATTTGCGCGCGCGCCGTGGAATCGGTTATCTGCCCCAGGAAGCCTCGGTCTTCCGCCGGTTGACGGTGGCAGAGAACATTCTGGCGATTCTTGAACTCCGGCCCACGCTATCGGCGACGGATCGCAAGCGACGCTGCCAGTCCCTGCTGGAGGAGTTTCACATTGCGCATCTGCGTGACTCCCAGGGCATGAGCCTCTCGGGTGGCGAAAGGCGACGACTGGAGATCGCCCGCGCCCTGGCCGCCGAACCCAGCTTCATCCTGCTCGATGAGCCTTTTGCGGGCGTCGACCCCATTTCTGTCGTGGACATTCAGCGGATCGTGACCCACCTGCGCGATCGCGAGATCGGGGTCCTCATCACCGATCACAATGTCCGCGAAACACTTCATATTTGCGAGCGCGCCTATATCCTGAGCGAAGGCTCCATCATTGCCCAAGGTGAGCCTGATCAGATCCTGGCCGATAAGACCGTAAGGGAAGTCTACCTGGGCCAAGCATTCCAACTTTGACAGCCTTGCGCCCCACAGCCCCTTCGAGGGAGTAGAATCCGAACAATGATCGCTGCCAACCATTCGTCGTTCCTATGAAACAGACACTGCACCTCAAAATGGGCCAGCGTCTGGCCATGACCCCTCAACTGCAGCAGGCAATCCGCCTGCTCCAACTGTCGTCGATCGAATTGCAACAGGAAATCCAGACCATCCTCGATAACAATCTGATGATCGAGAATGGGTCAGCCGAGGGAAGCGACACGGCCGAGGACGCAGCCAGCGACTACCAGGAGACTGCAGGGGATTCGATGACCGGCCTTGATGCGTCAGCCGAAGCCCCAACCGATGCGCGCGGTGACGACTTAGACCTGGCGTGGGAAGACCCATGGTCGCAGGGCGAGGACACGGTTGCCGGCAGCGGGGAAGCCTGGGACTTCAATCAAACACCCAGTCAGGACGGCGGCGAGCTGCGAGATCATCTGATCTGGCAGATGCGTCTGGGCCACTTTTCCGAAACTGATGAGGCCATAGCGCTTGCCATCATCGACGCCATCAACGATGACGGCTATCTCACCGAGTCGCTCGATGCACTGGTTGGCGAGGTGGGTCCGGACTTGGCCACCGAGCCGGCTGAAATTCTTGCGGTTCTGCAACGGATTCAAGGTTTCGATCCCTTGGGTGTCGGCGCCCGTGACCTGCGCGAAGCGCTGCTGTTGCAGCTCAAGGCGATTCAGCCCAGCGACGTGCTCCCACTTGCGTGCGAGCTGGTCGAACATCACCTGGATCTGTTGGCCAACCGAGATTTCGCCACGCTTCAGCGCCGACTCAAAACGACGGAGGACGGATTGCGAGCGGCGATCGAATTGATCCAGCGCCTCAACCCACGTCCAGGGGCACAGATCTCTCAGAAAACGGCGGGATACGTGATACCCGATGTGATTGTCCGCCGTTCCGGTACGGGTTGGCGAGTCGATCTCAATACGGAAACCACCCCCAAGCTACGCATCAATCGGCTGTATGCCTCCCTCATCAAGCGTGCGGACAGCAGTCGCGACAACGAAACGATGCGTCAGCACCTCCAAGAGGCGCGATGGTTTCTGAAGAGTCTCCAGAGTCGCAACGAAACGCTGTTCAAAGTGGCCTCCAGCATCGTTGAACGCCAACAAGCCTTTTTCGATCACGGTGAAGAAGCCATGCAACCCATGGTGTTGCGCGAAATCGCCGAAGCGGTCGGCATGCACGAAAGCACCATTTCCCGCGTGACCAATCAAAAATACATGCATACCCCACGCGGCATCTTCGAGTTCAAGTACTTCTTTTCCAGCCACGTGACCACCGTCGACGGTGGCGAATGTTCCGCTACTGCGATTCAGGCCATGATCCGCAAGCTCATCGCGGCAGAAAACCCGCGCAAACCGCTGAGCGACAGTAAACTCACAGAGATGTTGCTGGGAAATGGAATCAATGTCGCCCGACGCACGGTTGCCAAGTATCGCGAATCCATGTCCATTCCACCTTCGAACGAACGCAAGCGACTGGTTTGAAGGGGCTGATTACCAAGGGGATGCCAGATGAAAATTGATGTTACCGGCCAGAATATCGAAATCACGACCGCCATCCGTCAATACGCCGCCGAGAAGCTCGAACGCATCCAGCGGCACCTCGATCAACCGCTGGACGCTCATATGGTGTTGCGGGTCGAAAAGGAACGCCATCATGCCGAAGCCAAGATCCCGGTGAACGGCAGCACGCTATTCGCCGATGCCACCAGCGAAGACATGTATGCGGCGATTGACGCCTTGGCCGACAAACTCGACCGCCAGGCGCTGCGTTACAAGGACAAGAATAACGATCACCATCCCCGGGAAGCCCGAAAATCCGAGATTCATAACCAATAGAGCGCCTAGCCCGGTCAAGCCTGCATGCTGCCAGGCTTGACCGCTTCCTTCCCGAGATCGCCACTTCGCAAGGTAACCCCTCTGATGAAGCTTTTGATCCTGAGTGGTTTGTCTGGCGCAGGAAAGAGCGTGGCCTTGCACATGCTGGAAGATCTTGGTCTTTACTGCGTGGACAATCTGCCGCTGTCCTTGCTCGAGGCACTCGTTGAGGATTTCTCCCGGCATGGGGATTTCTCCTCCCAGGGCGTCGCGGTCGGCATCGATGCGCGTTCTCGTGCGCCGGAACTGGACAGCTTCGGCGAATGCCTGGCTCGGTTACGTCGGCGGGGTGTGGATGTCGAGACCATATTCCTTCAAGCCGAACCGGATACGCTGCTCAAACGTTACAGCGAAACCCGGCGGCGTCACCCGTTGAGCAGCACGCAACGGGCGCTGGTCGAGGCCATCGAAGCGGAGCGCAAGCTGCTCAGCCCAATCGCCGAGCAAGCCGATCTGGTGCTGGATACCAGCCTGACCACGATGCACCAGTTGCGCGACAGCATCCGTCAACGCGTGCACGGTCGGGATGGCTTCTTTTCACTCATGATCCAGTCGTTCGCCTACAAACAGGGGGTTCCGTCCGATGCGGATTTCGTATTCGATATCCGCTGTCTGCCTAATCCTCACTGGCAACCGGGTCTGCGTCCGTTGACTGGTCTGGATACCGAGGTGGCGACCTATCTCGAAGCGGAGCCGCTGACTCAGGCTCTTTTCGACGATATCCGGTCCTATCTGGAACATTGGCTGCCGCGTTTCGAAACCGAAAACCGCAGTTACTTGACCGTGGCCATCGGCTGCACCGGAGGCCAGCATCGCTCGGTATATATGGCCGAGCGCCTGAAGCGCCATTTCAGCGCCAGTTACCCCAAAGTTTTGGTACGGCACACCGGTCTCCGATAGCAATATACGTGCCCATACGTTTTCATTCGCTGGACTGAATCTGTCCGTTTCCCTTAAAATGCCGGATATTGACTATTACCATCTGGACGGCCGGGTCAGGCCGTGGCCAATTGGAGCCGGGCGATGTCCGACACTGATCGTCCCGACAAAAAACCCGACCAAGCCGCCGCACTTCGAGAGGCGCTGAACCGCGGCGCCTATCAGCATGCGCAACGTTTGCTGCAAACGCTGCACCCGGCAGAAATCGCCGCGTTGCTGGAATCCACGCCATCTCCCGAACGCGAATTCATCTGGACCCTGGTCCCCGCCGAAGAAAACGGCGAAGTTCTCTTGCACGTCAATGACGATGTCCGTAATGCACTGATCCGTCACATGGATCCGGCCGAGCTGGTCGCAGCCACCGAACATCTGGACCTCGATGATCTCGCCGATCTGATCGATGATCTGCCGCGTGCAGTCACCCGCCAGCTCTTGCAGGCAATGGACCAACAGGAACGTTGGCGCCTGGAAACGGTTCTGTCCTATCCGGCGGAAAGCGCCGGGGGATTGATGAACCCCGAGGTCACGACCGTCAGACCGAACGTGACGCTTGATGTGGTCATTCGCTATCTTCGCCTCAAGGCGGAACTCCCAGACCAGACCGAGCAGCTGGTCATCGTCGACCGCTACGGCCACTACGTCGGCACGCTGCCGCTGCAGACCCTGTTGATCAGCGATCCAGACAAAACCGTGGCCGAGGTCATGGATACGGAAGTCGAACCGATTCCAGTGGATCTGCCGGCCCGCAAGGTCGCTCAACGATTCGCCGATCGGGACCTGTTGTCCGCGCCAGTCGTCAGTGTGGACGGTCTAGTGATCGGACGCATCACCATTGACGATGTCGTCGATGTGATCCGAGACGAAAGCGAACATTCGATGATGAGTCAAGTCGGCCTCAACGAAGAGGAAGACATGTTCGCGCCGGCCCTGCAGAGCTTTCGACGCAGGACCCTCTGGCTGGGGATCAACCTGGTCACCGCATTCATTGCTTCAGCGGTCGTGGGTTTGTTCGAAGCCACGCTACAGCAGGTCGTCGCGCTTGCCGTACTGATGCCGATTGTCGCCAGCATGGGCGGCATTGCGGGCAGTCAGACTCAGACGCTTATCATCCGCGGGCTCGCTCAGGGGCGGCTCACCGCCAGCAATGCGCAGCGCTTTATCAACAAGGAAATAATACTCGGCCTGCTCAATGGCTTGGCATGGGCGCTTGTCACTGCCTTGCTCGCCTTTGTCTGGTTTGGTCGCAGCGATCTCGCTCTGGTGATGGGGCTTGCAATGGTGGTCAACCTCTTGCTTGCAGCCGCCAGCGGGATCGGCGTGCCACTGATGATGCGGCGCCTTTCGATCGACCCTGCGCTGGCTGGCCATGTGGTGCTCACGACCGTGACCGATGTTGCCGGTTTTTTTGCGTTTCTTGGATTGGGCAGTTTGCTGCTCCGATAAAGACGGACTTTCATCAGGTGTGCACCGAGGGGTTCCTTGTTAGAATCCGCCACCTTCAACATTCAGTACAGCATTCGGGATGACACACGCATGCGTCACGGCATCACCCTATCTGCGTTTCTGCAACAGGAACAACGTCTCCACGACCTGAGCGCCGATCTGGCCGGGGTGATCGACGACATGGCACGAGCAATCAAGCAGATTGCTCATCATGTCAGCCTAGGTGCGCTCGGCGGGGTACTTGGCAACACCGATGCCATCAACATTCAAGGCGAAGTCCAGAAAAAACTGGACGTCGAAGCCAATGACATCATCCTGCGCTGTCATGAAACGTCGGGGCGCGTTGCGGCAATGGCCTCCGAGGAAATGGACTCCATCTATCTGCTTCCGATCGGCGAGCGGCGTGGCGACTACCTGCTGGTTTTCGATCCGCTCGATGGCTCCACCAATATCGACATCAACCTGTCGATCGGCACCATTTTTTCTGTTCTGCCCTGCCCGCGTGGCGTCACCGAGCCTCGCGAAAGCGACTTCCTCCAACCAGGGCGCAATCAATGCTGTGCCGGATACGCCCTCTATGGTCAGGCCACCATTTTGGTGCTGACGCTGGGACGTGGGGTCGTCAGCTTCACCCTGGATCGGGCCGTTGGCGAGTTCATCCTTGTTCAGGACAGCTTGCATATCGATACCGAAGGTCACGAATACGCCATCAATACCTCAAACTGGCGATTCTGGGAGCCTCCCATTCAACGCTACATTGAAGAATGCCATGCTGGAACCACCGGACCCCGCGGCAAGAACTTCAACATGCGCTGGATGGGCGCCATGGTCGCCGATTGCCATCGCGTGTTGAGTCGTGGCGGGATATTCCTGTACCCGCGCGACCTCCGCGATCCCACCAAGCCTGGCAAATTGCGTCAGCTTTATGAGGCCAATCCAATGGCGCTGCTGGCGGAGCAGGCCGGCGGGGTGGCCAGTACGGGCCGCCAGGCCATCCTGGATTTGCTCCCCAAGACGCTTCATCAACGCATCCCCGTAATTCTGGGGGCCAGCGAGGAAGTGAGGCTGATCGAAAACTACTACCGTGATCACCCGATACATCCGGAATGATTCCCCCGCCTGGCTCGCTTGAGTCTGGTGAAAAGCTCACCTAGAATGGCATCGCTTCGCAGGATTAGAGTCAGCAAGCCCGCTTCGCATACGGGCGCTGCCGAGGCCTGCATCCATTTGCCACGCAAGGAACCCTTATGCCTTCGCGCTTGTCCGGCATAGCACTCCTCGGTTTTCTATCCCTGCCCTTTCACGCTGTCGCATCCGATCGGATCGACGTGCCGATCCTGGGACCGAACGGTCCGTCGCGTGAGCATATCGGCGTCACGTCCTGGAGCGCGCTCAAGGATCAGGGTGTGGTGCGCCAACAATACGACTTCAGTTGTGGTTCGGCGTCGCTGACGACGATCTTGCAGGAATACATCGGCCTGCAAGTTACTGAAACGGATGCCATGAACGGCATGCTGCGCTTCGGTGAAACCCAAAAAATCATCGAACGGCGCGGATTTTCGCTTCTGGATATGAAGCGCTATGCGGCGCAGATCGGCTATCGCAGCGCCGGGTTCAAGGCCGAGTTTTCGGACCTTGAGACACTCAAACATCCCGGCATCGTGCCCATCAAGTACGCCGGATTCGATCATTTCGTGGTTCTCAAGTCGATTCATGCAGGTCATGTCCTGATCGCGGATCCGGCGCTGGGCAACTTCACCATGACCACCTCGCAGTTCCAGAAATTCTGGGAGCCGAAGGTCATCTTCATTGTCTATCCCAAGATCGGGGAAGAAAAGAATTTCGGCTTCGCGCTGTCGGACAACGATCTCAGCTTCATCGGTGAAGATCGCATCCGACGCACGGCTCTGCTCGAAATTCCCGGTTTCTGGTCTGCATTGCAAGCCACCAATTTCCGGTCTGTCGGCATACGCTGAGCGCAGTCCTTGCCTGTGAGATCTCTCGGCCCCTCCCAAATTCAAGCACTCTACGGAAGACATCAATGATCACATCACCGGCCTTCTCCCGTCTCAGCAACCGACCCAAACAGCGCACTTTGCTGGCTTCGATGACGCTTCTCGGCCTGTTGGCTGCGGCCGCTCCTTCAGTCCTGTGGGCACAGGCGGCCGGGGAAGCCTCGCCTGAAGAGCAGGAACGTGCCCGCGAAGTACTGCGGCAGAAAGAGTCCGATCCCAGCAAGGAAGAGAATCTCGAGCAGATCCTGAATAAGACCCAGCAGGATTACTCACTGGTGAAGCAGGGCTGGTGGGACATCTTCCTGAACATCGATTACACGTATTTCGGCGATGCCCGCTCTCAGGATGCCCTGATCATCGAGCAGACGCGCAATGGCCGCAATCAGCAGCCCACTTTTCAAGTGGTCGATTTCCGGCCGATCGACGTCGTTCAGGATGCTCAGCACACCATCACGCCCCGCCTGAGCGTCGATTACGGCGTGCTCGACAACCTGAGCCTGGGTTTCGCATTGCCGGTGGTCGGCAAATATGACAACGTCGATGACGTAACCGAATTCGACATCGGTGATGTCTCGATGCGTCTGCGCTGGCAGCCATTTGCAGCACTTCCTGGCCAAGCCCGCTGGACCCTGCTGGGCGAAGTGACTGCACCAACCGGCTCGAGTCCTTTCGAAACTGAACTTGGTGAAGAACTGGCTACCGGCGACGGCTACTACTCTGCCAGTCTCGGGGTGAATGTCTCCAAGGTCATCGACCCTGTAGTCGCATTTGGCTCTTTCAGCCTCATTCAGGGCTTCAAGGAAGATGGATTGGACCAGGTTCGTCAAACGCTTGACGGTCAACCATTGATCCTCACCGAAGTCGATCCGGGGCTGCAGGCCCAATTGGGGCTCGGCGTCGCGTTCGCGCTTTCCTATGATGTCTCGATGACGTTCCAGTATCAGTTGGGCTATGCGCAGGAAACCGACCTGAAGTTCGCCAACGGGCTCTCGGCTTCCAGCCTTGATCAGACTATCGGTGTGTTCAACCTCACGACTGGGTTCCGCCTGAGTCCGGATCGCGTCCTGAACGTCTCGGTCGGTTTTGGCAATACCGAAGCCTCCCCCGACGTCTTCCTAGGCGTCAGCCTGCCCTTCACGGTGGAAAAGCTGTCTCAATTGATCTGAACCGCCGCCCTGATCGCCTCAACCGGAAGCCCGCCGATCGGCGGGCTTTCTTTATGACGAAAAGTGAATCTTGGCCTCCAGATTAGGTTGAGAATCCGCGTGAGCCAAGGCTTCATCCTTGTCGATCAATTCTTCTCGGTACAGTCTGTAAAGCACCGAATCCATATCCTGCATGCCACGGACTTTGCTGTCTTCCATGGCCGCCTTGATTTTGTCGAACTGACCCTTGGCGATCAATTCGGCGATATACGGGGTATTGAGCATCACTTCGACTGCCGGCAGGCGGTGCCCATGGCGCCCCATGACCAAACGCTGCGAGATAATTGCCCGCAGATAGAGGGACAGATCGAGAAACAACTGGGCATGCTGGGTGGCTGGATAGAGATTCGCAATACGATCCAGTGTCTGCGGGGCATTGTTGGCATGGAGGGTGGCCATCACCAGATGTCCGGTTCCAGCCAGTTCAACAGTCGCGGCCAGCGTTTCCATGTCCCGAATCTCGCCCACCATGATCACATCCGGTGCAGCCCGCAGCGCGCTTCTCAACGCCGACGCATAATCAATGGCATCGACACCGAGTTCACGTTGATTGACCACTGACTTTCGGCTTTCGAGAAAAAACTCGATGGGATCCTCGATGGTCAGGATGTGCCCAGGGACATGTTCGTTGCGATGTTGCAGCGTTGCGGCCAGCGTTGTCGACTTACCACATCCGGTCGATCCCACAACCAAAATCAACCCCTGTCGCAACAAGGCCAAGTCCTGAAGGATCAGAGGCAGTTCCAAGTCTCGAATGCGAGGCAAGGCGGGCTGAACATACCGCACCACCAATGCGACCTGTCCGCGCTGGCGAAAGGCCGTGAAACGAAAGCGTCCGACCTCCGGCATGATGTAGGAATAATCAACCTGCCATCGTTGCCGAAACTGATTGCGTTCACGCTCATCGAAACTTTCATCGACGGCCCGCGCAACTTCGTCAGCTGAAAGGGGCATCCTGCCGATCGGCCGGTTTCGCCCTTCGAGCCGCAACTGCGGCAGTGATCCCGGGCTTAGGTACAGGTCAGATGCTCGCTGCGCCACCATCATTTCCAGATAAGGTTTCAAAAGCATCGCGAATCGAACCTCCGCAGGTAGCATCTGATGATCAAGAACGCGTTTCCAGCATCGTCAAGCGCTCATCGTCCCGGCGGGAAACCTTGCCACTTTCGAGCTTGATGCGCAGGCGAAGCTCGTTCTTGGAATCGGCATTGCGCAAGGCATCCTCGTAGCTGATCTGATCATGCTCATACAGATCAAACAGATACTGATCGAAAGTACACATACCCTGGGCAATTGATTTGGCCATCACCTCCTTGATCTGGTGAACGCCTCCCTTGAAGATGAGATCTGCGATCAATGGCGTGCCGAGCATGATCTCGAAGGCGGCAACTCGGCCGGAACCGCTGAGATGGGGTATCAGGCGCTGAGATATGATGGCTCGAAGATTGAGAGATAGATCCATCAGCACCTGCTCCCGCTTATCCTGGGAAAACAGGTTGATGATCCGGTCCAGCGCCTGATTGGCACTGTTGGCATGCAGCGTACAGAGACATAAATGACCCGTTTCGGCAAACTGCACGGCGTATTCCATCGTTTCCCGATCCCGAACCTCGCCGATGAGGATGACATCCGGCGCTTGCCGCAAGGTATTCTTCAGAGCAACCCCCCAGCTCTCCGTATCCACCCCCACTTCGCGCTGCGTGACGATGCTGTTCATATGGGGATGAACGAACTCCACCGGATCCTCGATCGTGATGATGTGACCCTGCGAATGGGCATTGCGATAGCCGACCATGGCGGCGAGGGTTGTCGACTTTCCTGAGCCAGTCGCCCCAACCATGATGGCCAGGCCTCTCTTGGACATCACCACTTCTTTAAGAACATCGGGCAAGCCGAGCGACTCGAAATCGGGGATCTCGGTTTTGATGGTGCGGAGCACCATGGCCACTCGACCTTGCTGGATGAAGGCGCTCACCCGAAAGCGACCGATTCCACGCGGCGAGATGGCAAAGTTGCATTCGTTGCTGGCTTCGAATTCGCGAGCCTGTCGATCATTCATGATCGCGCGGGCTATGGTTGCCGTATGTTCGGGCAAAAACGGCTTTTCGGCCACGGGATTCATGGCACCATCGACCTTGATGGCCGGTGGAAAGCCTGCCGTGATGAATAGATCGGATCCGCCGCGGCGCACCAACACCCGCAGCAGGTCATGCATGATGCGAACAGCCTGATCGCGATCCATCGGTCCTCCCGTTCAGAAATTGTCTTTGTGAACCGCTTTTGCCTTGGCGATTTCTTTGGTGATCATGTTCTTGCGCACCAAATCCTGCAGGCACTGATCAAGGGTCTGCATGCCGAACTGTTGACCGGTCTGAATCGAGGAATACATTTGGGCAATCTTGTTCTCTCGAATCAAATTGCGAATCGCGGGAGTGCCGATCATGATTTCATGGGCAGCGATGCGACCACCGGCCTTTTTCTTAAGCAGCGACTGTGAAATGACCGCCTGCAGGGACTCCGAAAGCATGGCACGCACCATGTCCTTTTCCGCAGCGGGAAACACATCGACGATGCGATCGATGGTCTTGGCCGCCGAACTGGTGTGCAACGTGCCGAAGACCATGTGTCCGGTTTCCGCAGCTGTCAGCGCCAGCCGTATGGTTTCCAGATCACGCATTTCCCCCACGAGAATCACGTCAGGATCCTCACGCAGGGCCGAACGCAACGCCTCGGCAAACCCATGGGTATCACGCTTGACTTCGCGCTGGTTGACCAGGCAGCGCTTGCTGGGATGCACGAACTCGATGGGATCCTCGATGGTGAGGATATGTCCGGCTTCATTGTCGTTGACGTAGTCGATCATCGCCGCCAGTGTCGTCGATTTTCCCGAGCCGGTCGGACCCGTCACCAACACGATACCGCGCGGTTTGAGCGCCAGCTCTTTGAAAATGGCTGGACAGGCCAGTTGTTCCAGAGTGAGGATCTTTTCCGGAACGGTGCGAAATACCGCGGCCGGACCGCGATTCTGATTGAACGCATTGACGCGAAACCGGGCAAGTCCCGCAATGGCAAAGGAAAAATCGGTTTCGAAGTATTCCTCATATTCCTTGCGTTGCCGATCGTTCATAATGTCGTAAATGAGATCGTGGGTCTGCTTCGGCTCCATGGGGGGCAGGTTGATCCGGCGGACGTCGCCATCGACCCGGATCATGGGCGGCAGCCCAGCCGACAGATGCAAATCCGAGGCCCCGTTCTTGACGGAAAATGACAACAACTGTGCGATATCCATCGCCCACTCCGAAAGCCCGTGACTGACCCTAGAATTAGCGACCAACCCTTGATCGGCCTTGAGTCTGTCGCAGCCGCTCAGACAGGCGATCGAAATGCTGCGGTACATGCGCGGATTCGCGATGCAGCGCGCCAAGTCCAACGGGATCCATCCCTGATCAGGCTGTTGGCGGTATCCAAGGGACAACCCGTCACCGCAATCGAGCACCTGCGTCGTGCTGGCCAGCGTGAGTTCGGCGAGAGCTATCTCAAAGAGGCGCTGGAAAAAATGGACGCGCTGGCTGATCCAACGCTGATCTGGCATTTCATCGGCCCGCTGCAATCCAACAAATGCCGGGACATCGCCCAACGCTTCCACTGGTTGCACAGTCTGGATCGTGCAGGCCTGGCGGACCGCCTGAACCGGCTTCGCCCGCCTCACTTGCCGCCGCTGGAGGTCTGTCTCCAAGTCAAGTTCAGTGAGGAACCACGCAAGGCGGGGATGCCGCCTCACGAACTTCCGCGGCTGGCCGCACATGTGGCGCGGTTGCCCCGTCTGCGTCTGCGCGGATTGATGACCATTCCCCGGGCGTCCGACGACATCGCCGAGCAGCGCGCGACCTACCGCGATCTCCGCGAACTCTTGGATGCCTTGCGCCGCGACGGCCATTCCCTCGACACGCTTTCGATGGGTATGTCCGGGGATTTGGAAGCCGCAATTTTCGAAGGAAGCACCCTTGTTCGCGTCGGCAGCGCACTTTTCGGTCCCCGCGCCCCGAATCCCGCAGCATCACTGCCGGGTTGCACACCACCCGACAGATGCTGATCATAGATCGCCACCCCCTACGTGGAGCCTGACGAAACCTCATGCACCCTTTCATCGGTTTCATCGGTGGCGGCAACATGGCCACCAGCCTGATCAGTGGATTACTTCGTCAAGGCATTCCCGCTTCGGCCCTGGGCGTTGCGGAGCCTGATGCGGAGAAACGCACGGCGTTGGCGAACACCAGCGAGCTGTTCATGACAGCCGACAACCTGCAGATCGCCGAAAAGTCCGATGTCTTGGTCCTGGCCGTCAAGCCGCAAATCCTCGGCGAGGTCTGTCAGTTGCTGCGCGGTGGCCTGGGCAGTCATAAGCCGCTGATCATTTCCATCGCCGCAGGCGTGGATACCGGGACGTTGGCCCGTTGGCTCGGTGGTTCGCTTCCATTGGTCCGCGCCATGCCCAATACACCTGCGATGCTCGGTTATGGCGCGACCGGTTTGTTCGCCACGCCAGCCGTCAGTGCGCTGCAGCGCCAGTGGGCAACGCAGCTGTTCGAGGGAGTCGGTATCGCACGGTGGCTGGATGACGAAGCCGACATTGATCTGGTCACTGCCCTGTCGGGAAGCGGTCCGGCTTACTTCTTTCTGTTTATGCAAGCCTTGGCGGACGGTGCAAGAGAACTGGGGATGGATCCCGATCTGGCACGGGAGCTGACCCTTCAGACGGCCTTGGGCGCAGCACAGATGGCCAAGCACAGCGGATTGGGCGTGGATGAACTGCGACGACGCGTGACATCCCCTGGTGGCACCACGGAGCAGGGGCTCAAGATCCTTGAGCGGGAAGGATTGCACCGGATTGTTCGTGAAACACTAGAAGCCGCGCAGGCTCAGGCCCTCATTTTATCCAAAGCATTGGGAGCGTCGATGTAATGCCTGGCTACTGGCAAGATCCCCTGATTTTCTTGTTTTCCACGCTGTTCAAGTTGGCGATCGTGCTGTTCTGGGTCCGCGTCATCGTGGTTCTGAATTCCCGGGACCGTTTCGATCCGTTGCTTCGATCGATCGTGCAACTGACTGAACCGGTTTTAGCGCCGCTGCGGAAAATCATTCCGCGCTATCGGGGACATGAGCTGGCGGCCCTGCTGGTGCTGCTGGTGCTGCAAATCGGTTTTTATTTCGCGATCACAGCCATTTCGGGGCTTCGCATCCCGTTGCCGCTGCTCCCTCAGTTTGCCTTGGCCGACCTGACGATTCTGGTACTGAATGTCTATACCGTGGTCATTCTGATCCAGGTCGTGCTGAGTTGGATCTCCCCCAACCAGTATCCCCCCGCGGCGCTGCTGTTGTTTCGCCTGAGCGGGCCCATCCTCGATCGCGCACGCCGTATGTTGCCGGACACCGGCATGATCGATTTCTCGCCGCTTCTGGTCTTGTTGGTGATCCAAGTGCTCAAGCGACTCATTGCGCCGCTGGGAACCGGCTTGTAACGACGATGCCGCCCGATATGTTCTATCGGTGGGATGGACCCGATATGATTCTGGCGCTGCAGGTTCAGCCGAGTGCCCGCCGAATGGGAATTATCGGGCCCTACGGAGACCGTCTCAAAATCGCCATCGCCGCACCAGCGAACAAGGGACGGGCGAACCAGCAATTACTTCGATGGCTGGCTGAAGCCTTGGACCTGCCGTTGCAACAGTTCGAATTGGTTCAAGGTGCGACCTCGCGCGCCAAGCGCATCCGAATCCGTAACGCGCCGCCGCTTCTGGCTCAGCGTCTTCGACACTGGGACCGGATGCCCTGAAAGCGCGGATCGCCCTTGCGTTGCCCTTTGGGCGCCACTAAACTCGGCCGGCCATGCTCCCCAATCCAGCACGCCTGAACCATGCCATCCCGCGATACCCCTGACATCGCATCCCGGCGCACTGCCCTGCCGCCCAATTCGGTAGGTCTGGTGACGCCTCAAGAGATGGTCTTCGATACGCCGCTGGAACTCGAGGGTGGGAAACGGCTGGACCGCTACCACTTGGTATATGAAACCTACGGCACGCTCAATGCCGACCGCAGCAACGCCATCCTGATCTGCCATGCCTTGTCTGGAGATCATCATGCAGCAGGTTATCACCAGCTCAGCGATCGCAAGCCCGGCTGGTGGGATGCCTGTATCGGCCCCGGAAAGCCATTCGATACCCGTAAGTTTTTCATTGTCTCCCTCAACAACCTCGGCGGTTGCAAGGGCAGCAGCGGCCCGACGAGCATCAATCCCGAAAACGGAAAAATCTACGGCCCCGATTTCCCGATCGTGACCGTGGGCGACTGGGTCAACAGCCAGCGCCGGCTGGGCGAGCAGCTCGGCATCCGGCAATGGGCCGCCGTGGCTGGCGGCAGCCTAGGTGGCATGCAGGTCATGCAATGGGCCATTCATCACAGTGATGCGGTTCGCCACGCCCTCATCATCGCGGCGACCCCGAAGCTGTCGGCGCAAAACATCGCGTTCAACGAAGTGGCGCGCCAAGCGATTCTTTCAGACCCCGACTTCCATGATGGCCGATACCAGGACTTCGGGATCGTGCCGCGGCGCGGATTGATGTTGGCTCGCATGTTGGGCCATATCACCTATTTGTCTGAGCACTCGATGCGTGAGCGTTTCGGGCGGGAATTGCGCGAAGGACGAATCCGGTTCGGCTTCGACGTCGAATTTCAAGTCGAGAGTTACCTGCGCCATCAAGGGACCTCGTTCGTCGATCGCTTTGATGCCAATACCTACCTGTTGATGACCAAGGCACTGGATTATTTCGATCCAGCGCAGGAATTCGGGGGGAGTCTCGCACAGGCCTTTCAGGCCAGCCGCTCCCGCTTTCTGGTCATTTCGTTCACCAGCGACTGGCGGTTTTCCTCCGCGCGCTCGCGGGAAATCGTGAACGCCTTGATGGAAGTCCGAAAATCGGTGTGCTATGCGGATATCCGCTCCACACAAGGTCATGACGACTTCCTCATGCCCAACCCAGACTACCTGGACGTCCTGAATGCCTACATGGAGCAGGTAGCCGAGGAGATCGAAGGATGAGCGCCTTACGTCCTGATCTGGAGATCATCTCCCACTGGGTTCGCCCCAGGACGCATGTTCTGGATTTGGGCTGTGGCGACGGCACCCTGTTGCGTCATCTACAGGAAACCCGCCAAGTCACCGGCTATGGACTGGAAATCGATCCTGAAAACGTCGTGAAATCGATCAAGGCCGGTATTCAGGTCGTCCAAACGGACATCGATCAAGGGCTCGCTCCCTTCGCAGATCAATCCTTCGACTATGTGATCTTGACTCAGGCGTTACAGGTCGTCCATCACCCGGAACAGTTGCTGCGGGAAATGCTGCGCGTGGGTCGGGAAGGCATTGTGACCTTCCCCAACTTCGGCCATTGGCGGTGTCGGCTGCAATTGGCCTGGAGAGGTCGCATGCCGCTGTCGGAAACACTGCCACAGCCATGGTACAACACGCCCAACATCCGTCTGTGCACCTTGAAGGATTTTGAAATCCTGTGTCGGGAGCAAGGCTATCGAATTCGAAGCCGTCAGGTGGTCGACTCACGTCATCATGGGAGCTGGTTGATGCACTTTTCCCCCAATTTGCTCGGGGAAATCGCGCTCTATAGCCTGACAGGACGGAAAGGCCCGCTGTAATAGCGGGTGGGCTATACTTCGAAAAAGCGGTCCAATATCGTTAGTGTGTCCAGGGAGACTACCATGAAAACAGCCAGAGTCCGTTCCATGTACTGGGTCGCTGCCTTGTGCTTGCTGGCCTTGCTGGCATCCACCGTGCAAGCCAACAGTTTCGAATATGAGAACTATATCTTCCACTACAATGCGCTTCGCACTGACGAGCTTCCCGCGGAATCGACGCAAAAAGCGGGAATTCAGCGCAGCCGTAATCGGGGTATGATCAACCTGGCCTTACGCCAGAAACAGGCTGATGGCAGCACCACGGCGATCACCGCGGCAATCTCCGCCAGTGCGGTCAATTTGAACAATCAGTATCGCGAACTGTCGCTGCGCGAGATGCGTGATGGCGATGCCATCTATTACATCGGCGATTTCCCGATCAACAATCAGGAAACGCTGCGCTTTCAGATCAACGTGCTTCCAGATGGCGCAAGCAAGCCGTTCAAGGTTCAATTTGAAAAGGAATTCTTTACGGGGCCTTGAGCAACATTTCCGCCGGCCGGCGGTGATCCGCTCCCGCGCTTCCTGAGCGATGGCCCGATCAGAGCGCCATTGCCCAATCCCAATGACAACCAGCGAACCGCGCTGACTGGCGGCTACGCCAGCCAGCGCCTCAACTCCTTTGTGATATCAGTTCGGCAGCCACCTCGGCTGATAGCGTCCGCTCTCGTAGCCTTTGAAGAAGATCCGTAGCGAGAGATGCTCTACAGGCGCTTCGAGATCATCAACTCTCAGCACCGATTCTGGAACATAGGTCTGATACTTGTGCCCGTCGACCAACAGCCGATACCACGGTTGGTCGCGATCGGGCGCCGGAAAGGCATCCTGCGGATACCAATCCTCGCGCCCAAGGAAACGCGGGTCTACATCCAGCACGACAGCGCGATAGCGGAGATCCCGGTGCTCAACGACGTGACCGGGAGCGAACTTTGCCTGACATACGGTCGCCATGGTGAACTCTCCTTTGCTGTTTTTCTTGTTGGATCGAGGATTTAAAGAGTGGTCAACGATCAACCCTCTTTTCTCGGACACGACGGAAAGCGACTCGTTCATTCTAACGGCGTGGAAAACACCAGCTTGAGTGCTAGCGCTCATTCAAGCGTGGCAAGAGCGCCACCAAATTACAGGGATGGTGGCGTGCATCGAGCTGGAACTGGATGATTCGATCCCATCCGGTCTCACACGCATTGCGCGAACCGGGCAAACAGAAGATCACGGTCGCATTGGCCACCCCGGCGAATGCACGGGACTCGAGCGTCGAGACCCCAATTTCCTGAAAGGACAGCTGCCGAAACAGCTCACCGAAGCCATCAATCCGCCGATCGAGCAAAGGCTCGATTGCCTCTGGCGTCCGATCCCGTCCGGTCAAACCGGTCCCGCCGGTCGTGATGATTACCTCCACGGCTGGATCCGCGATCCAAACACTGACCTTTGCACGCACCTGATACAGGTCGTCCGGCAGAAGCGCGCGATCCCGAAGACGATGACCCGCCCCCTGCAACCGCGAAACCAGAAAATCGCCCGATGTATCGGTCTGCGGTGTACGGCTGTCCGACAGCGTCAGAACGGCGCAATGCAGTGAACGAAATTCAGCCTGAGCCGGCATAATCTCACCCCTCATCCTGATAGAAGCGATGCGCAAGATCGCGCAAGATTTTCAGTTGACCGTGGAAAAAATGGCTCGCATCCGGCACGGTAATCACGTTTACAGGCGGCACGAATTGCGCCGCCCAAGCGACCACACGCTCAGCATCCACCACCTCATCAGCCATCCCCTGAATCAGCCACCATGGACATTCCGGAGCATGATCGGGAAACCCATCGAACCGGTTTACGGGGGGCGCGACGGTCAACAATCGCGACACCGGTGTTTGCAAAGCCACCCGCACAGCCACCCAGGCACCGAACGAAAACCCTGCCAGCGCTGGACGATGGGCCGGCCATCGCCGAGTGGCCCAGGTCAGCACTGCCTGGGCATCATCGAATTCCCCATCACCGTGATCATAGGTCCCGTCACTGGCGCCCACGCCCCGGAAGTTGAACCGCACGGCATGCCACCCCACGTCGACTGCGGCCCGCGCCAGCGTGGTGACGACCTTATTGTTCATCGTCCCACCGAATTGCGGGTGAGGATGGCAAATCACGACCACGCGTGCACGGTCCTCGGCGGGCGCCATGGGCTGATCCACCTCGATCTCCAAGGCGCCAGACGGTCCGGGAATCGTGGTCAAGCGGGAATCATCGCGCATCAGGATGCCTCATGTGGCGAGCGTAACGGTGCCAAAGGCGTACAACCGACCCGTTTCTCGGCCGTAGACCCGGCTCTGGTTGGCAATCAAAGGTCCCGCCTTGCCGAGGCTGGTGCCCACGACGATCAGGGCTTCGTCCCTCGGAGGCGCGACAAACGTGAGCTTGAGCGCCGCTGTCGACATGCGGGTGATCCGGGCATTGAGGCCAAAGCTGGCGAACACCCCGACATTGTCGCAAGTGAGCAACTGGACGCCCGCCGACAGGGCGCCAGACGCATCGCGCATCTCCGGGGTATTCGCGACCTCAATGACACAGCGGCCCGCACCCATTTCACAGAGCGTCAAGCCCGGCAAGCGCTTTTTCATGTTGGTCTCGAGGAGGGCACCCATGCGACCGGCATCGACCTCGCCGCTCCAACTGCCTGCCAGTGATGGGGTTTCCGGTAACGGCCCAGCATCGACCGACTCATCATCTGAGCGGGCGAACACCCATTGCCCCTGCGCGATGAGCTGACCTTGCGGGTCGCGAGTTTCCGACGCCACAAACGCAAGTGTCCGGCCGGCGCGCAACAACTGTGCAGAAGCCACCACGTCTACCTCGCGCGCCGGTCTCAGATAAACGATCTGGCCGTCCAGCGGACGTACACCCGCCAGATCCGTAGCGTTCCCCCAGGCCGTTGCGACTTCCAGTCGCGCGGCATCAAGCAACAAGGACGCCAAGATTCCGCCATGCACCACCCCGCCGTCGGCGTTGAGCAGCCGCGTATCATAAGGAAGCCGCAATCGTTCGGCGCCATCACCGGGATTCAATTCAACCCCAAGAAAACGTGCCCAGCCATCCTGAGCGTAGGCCTCAGCCAGTTGATCCGAGACCGATTGAGATGTCCTCTCCATGAGAATATGCTTCCTTGTATCGACGTGCACTAGAAAGACCAATCGAGCCGCAGCAGGTGAAATTCGACGCCATCGTTCGGCGGCTGGATGCTTGCATTAGACAGATGCTGGTAACGATAGCCCAGCGTCCACCGCCCGCTTGGTGAGCGCCATTCGACGCCGATGTGGTCGCCGAACTGAAAGGCCGAACCGAGGCGCCTGTCCTCGAAACGGACAGCCGACAGCAAATGGGCACCGATGCCGAAATTGATGCCGATCTGTCCCGCGGACACGGCGCGATGTGCCGCGAACAGCGGTGTCACCCCGACTTCCCAGACAGAGCGGTCATACTCGCCATCGGACCACCGGCCAACAACCATCTCGGGAGTCACGTCCCAAGACCATGTCCCCGTCTGCCCCAGCGCATAAGCCCGAGGCCCCGAAATCCCCAGCCGCACCAACTCGCCGCCGGTTTCGGTTCTGCCCAGCTCGATACCAGCCATCCACGACGCCGAGGCCGCCAATGGCATCACGCCTGCCGCGACGGTCACTACCCGCCCCAAGGTCTGCAGGAGTGTAATCATGATGCATTCTCCCTGATGTCACGTATTCTTGCGTCCGATGAAGCGCAATACTACCGTTTCAATACGCCTCCAATACCAAGAACGCCTATTCCGCTGCCCTCAAACGTTCAAGGACAACATCCGTGTGGACCGAATTGCTGGGCCAATATGGCCTGTTTGCTGCCAAGCTGATCACTTTACTCGTTGGCGTACTCGCCCTGGCGCTGATCGTTGGGGGCATGCGTCGCCAACGCCCACCGATTCCACAAGGCGATCTGCAACTCGAACATCTGAATCGGCATTATCAGCGCTTGCGCGACGGGCTGAGCCGCAGACTGCAGCCGGCACGAAACGGTCGTTGGCAGCGTCTCAAGAATCACCGCCCATGGCGCGCCAAAGCCAAGACCCCGCCCGCTCAGACCAATGGCCGACGCGTATTCGTTCTCGATTTCCACGGCGATTTGCAGGCATCAGCGACCGTCGCCCTTCGTGAGGAAATTTCGGCTTTGCTTCAAGTCGCCGAAAATCACGATGAAGTCGTCCTGAGGCTGGAAAGCAGCGGCGGAATGGTGCATGCCTATGGACTGGCCGCTTCGCAGCTGCAGCGCCTGCGCGACCGTGGGATCGCGCTAACGGTCTGCGTGGACAAGGTGGCTGCCAGCGGCGGATATATGATGGCCTGTGTCGGACAGCGCATCGTCGCCGCACCGTTTGCCATTGTGGGATCCATCGGCGTCGTGGCCCAACTGCCCAACTTGCACCGGCTTCTCCAGCGACGCGATGTCGATATTGAACTGCACACTGCCGGCGTCTTCAAGCGCACGCTCACCGTCCTGGGAGAAAATACCCCGGAGGCGCGAGAGAAGTTCCGCCAGGAACTCGAGGAAGCCCATGATCTTTTCAAGCAATTCGTCCGCCAGCACCGCACCCGCCTTGATATCGACAAGGTGGCCACCGGGGAGCACTGGTACGGCACCCAAGCCCTTGAACTGCGATTGATCGATGAAGTTTCAACCAGTGATGACTATCTGATGCGCCTGCTCGACCAGGCTCAGATCTATCGACTGCGCTATCGCCTTGCGCGCCCCATGTCTCGGCGGCTGTTGAGCCTCGGGGGACGTCTGGGCGACACGGTGGTGTCGTGGTTGGCGAGCCGGCACCATCTTCTCTTTAAAGACTGATGGTGATCATTAACAAATGGGGAAATATTTTTTCAGGCAATTGACAAAATCATGATGGCTCCCTATGATTCGATCCCATCAACCGCTCGATGATTCGAGCGGGGCTGAGCAAGGTCATAGCACTGTGTCTCCTCCTGAAAGGACCCCCTCGTCCTTTCACGCACTTGACCCCCTGACCCTCAGGGGGTTTTTTTTGCCTGTAATCCGCCCAGAGTCAACTATTCCGCAATGTCGGGTACACTGATTGCGCGTCGAATCCGCACAGGAGACCCTGATGAAGCCCTTGAGAATTGCCCTCGCCCTCAGCCTCATGACCCCATTTCTCGCGTCGGCTCATGGCGGAGACCATGCCGACCCCATCCGCTACCGCCAATCGGGCTTTTACCTGATCGGTTGGCATTTCGAACCCATGGCCGCAATGGTCAAGGGCGAAATGCCGATGGACACTAAGGACTTTGCGGCCCACGCAGCAGCGGTATCGGCCGTAGCCCCCCTACTGACTGCTGGATTCGCAAACGGCCCCCACAAGGGCAAGAGCGACGCCAAAGCCGAGATCTGGAAAAATCCCGCCGACTTTGCAAAGAAGATGGAAGCCTTTCAAAACGAAGCCGCGCAACTGGCTGAAGTGGCCCAAGTCGGCGATACGGCCAAAATCAAGGGCCAGTTCATGAATACCGCCAAGACCTGCAAGGCTTGCCACGATGACTATCGCAAGGATTGATCATTACAAGCAGGAAACGACCAAGTAGACCGCCACAACGCTGATCAGCAACAGTCCAGCGGCCCGCCAGGGGGAAGCCTCCCCTTGGTGCGGCGCCACCTCATCCGACAGCAGCTTCTTGCCCGTCACCATGGGGAGCACCAGATTGTCGCCGAAGCGCCACCGATAAAAGCCGATCGCGCCCACGTGCACCGCAACAGCAGCTATCAGAATATTGATGTTGACCTTGTGCACCCCGGTCGCCCAGCGGCTGTATTGACGCGGCACCCGGTCTGCCAACGGCCCCGATACCAGAATGTCATCGGTTGAGAATAGGCCGGTCACCACCTGAATCAAAACCAGTAGCAACAGCAGAAACACCATGTAGCCGCCCAAGGGGTTATGGCCCACGTACACCGCATGGCGCCCCGCAGCCAATTCACGTGCGTAGCGCCAAGCGACGCCCGGCCTTGCGATAAAACTGCCGAATTGGGCCGTTGGCGCCCCCAGGAAACCCCACATCAGCCGGAACAGCAGCAAGGCCAGGATGCTGTAGCCAGCCCAGAGGTGATAGGTCATCCATTCCAGTCCGGCTTGAGCGGTCGACCATGCGACCACGAGCAACACCACCAAGGACCAATGGAAGAACCGCGTCGGTAGATCCCAGACCCGGACCGGTCGAGCGGCGTTCTTTTCGTTCATCTCCGTGATCATACCCCTATGGAGTTGCTGCACCTGGCTGCGAACACCGATACACCATACCGAGAGCACATGATCACCGAGCGCTTGCCCGAGATCAAATCCGTATGCGCCTGTTTGCTCCGGTCTCTCCGGAACGCTAAGCTTGCCTCGCCGCCCGTGCTCGGATTGAGTGACGGGCATCGTCGATACATGATTTCAAGGAGACGAGATGAAAAAGCTGGGAGTGGGCGTGATGGTAGTCATGCTGGGCAGCGTTTCCGGATGGGCTGCGGCCCAAGACGTCGTGGAGCCGATGGCGGTGGAACAAGGCGCCGCTCTGCCAGACCGCGATCAGATCTACGGATTCGACATCATGACCAAAGATGAGCGCAAACAGTACCGCGAGCAGTATGAGGCGATCGAATCGGATGAGGACCGGCGCACGTTTCTGAACCAGCACCGTCAACGGATGCAGGATCGTGCCCGCGCGCTGGGTTTCGGCACCCCAGAACAAGCTCAGGAAATGCAGAAGGAGGGATCGATGGTCCGCGGCGTGGATACCTCGAGCAAGAGCCGCAAAACAGGCCATGGCATCCACGACTACCTGCACTATTAATCAGAATGCATTTCACCCATTGATCAGAAAGGCGCCCTCGGGCGCCTTCTTTATTTTGATGCCGTGTATGGGTCAAGAAATCGCTGCCCAAGCCGATCTTAAAGGCACTGGATCCGAGCAACCCAGGGTACAGGGAGCACCAACCCCGAAACGCTCTTTCCATCGCAAAAAGGACAGCCACATGAAACTGCGTCATCTTTATCCGGCCCTGCTGCTGGGACTGGCCCCGACGGCGACCCATGCCGAAATGACTCGTATGAGCTATTCCCAGCTGGCCGACGTAGGCGGGCAGGCTTATTACATCAGCCTGGGATCGGTTGATATTCCCTTCGGCTTCAAAACCCTGGCTGAGCGCCATATCGAGATCGGCCCGCTCGGCATCAGCGCTTTCGCCCAGGGAGTGGAAAGCCGCTCGCCCAACTTATTCGCCATTCCGCGCAATCTCCTGGTCGCCAGCTTCAACGGCATCAACACGACAACCTACACAGCCATCGGCACCGCGCTCGAGGTGGCACCGCCGCCCGTCGGAACGCTGGGCCCCTTGCTCTGGAGTTACGTCCCCTTGGTGACCTTGAAGTTCGAGTGAGATCGTCACGGAGGAAGGCCAGACGTCGAACGCATCGCTGCATTTCGATCACCGGTTCGTCAACACTGGATTGACGAACTGAAAAAACGCGGCCGAACGCTCTCGCTTCACCGAAAAGTCATTGATTCTACAGAGCTCTATGGTAGGATGAGGCTGCTTGAAAAGCCGCTCTATTGAAAAGGAGTTCTTGCATGAAAAAGTTTCTGCTCCCGTTGACTGCACCGCTGCTGGCCGCCCCGCTCGCCGCGCAGGCTGCACTGCAACCGCTTGACGATGACAGTCTCTCGGCAGTCCATGCCCAAGGCTTTTACACCCTCCGCGCCGGCGAGCTTGATCTCTACACGCTGGATACCACGACCATTGGCGCACGCAATGTTCGTGGCGTTGAATTCTCAACGGTCTATCAGGCCGCCTATAGCCGCGCGCCCAACGTAATCGACACTGCCAAAGACACCGCGCTCGAGACCACCAATGCAGCGCTCGTGCCGGTAACGGTGTCCCTGCGTGCACAGTTCGCCCTCATTCCGATCGTCGGTGATGCACTGGCCGCCCAGTACACTCCGGTTAAAGTCGAGTTCTCACCTACCATTCCGAGCACATAAGCTTCTAGTAGCCCAATGAAGGGCGGGCACCGTCCCCGGATGGCTGCCCGCTCCGATCAGACCGAGAGGACTTATCGCCCAGTCAGGCTAGGCGCCCCAACACATCGATGGCCTCGGAGACGTGGCGGGTGGCGCGAAACTGGCTTGAGAAAATGTGCCCGATGACGCCATCCCGATCAATCACGAAGGTCACCCGGCCCGGCAAGATCCCAAAGGTGGCAGCCACGCCGTAGGCCTTGCGAACGGCACCGTCCTGATCGCTGAGCAGCACGAACGGCAATCGATGCTTTCCGGCGAAACGCGCATGCCGGTCCGGCGCATCGGAACTGATCCCGATGACCTCGGCGCCGACCTGCTTGAAGTCCTCGTACTGATCCCGGAAAGCGCAGGCCTCCGCGGTACATCCGGGCGTGTCGTCCTTGGGATAGAAATACACGACGACCGGTACACCGCGATAATCCGACAGGGAAATCATCCGTCCTTCCGCATCCGGAAGGTGGAAATCGGGCGCCTTGTCGCCTACATTGAGCGTCTTGCTTGCAGTCATCCCGGCTCTCCTCCTGCTCTACAGGCCACTACCGACTATGTGAATTCCATCGGGTCTGAGCCAGTATAGCCCGCCCCTGCTGCTTCAAGTCCTCAAAAAAAGGGGGCTTGCCGCCCCCCGTTTGGTTGAACAGGAACTGCCGCCCTTATTCAGGCTTGAAGGTGCATTTGGACTTGGACAACACCACGTTCCCCTTCTGGGTTTCAGCCTGGACGATCGCCACACCCGGCTCGACCACCCACAGCTTGGTGACGATGTCATCGCCGGGATAGACCTGATCGGCAAAACGCGCTTCGAAGGAGCCGAAACGCGCCGGATCACTGCCGCAAAGGGTGTGCAGAATCGCCCGACCAACGAAGCCGTAGGTGCAAAGGCCATGCAGGAACGGCTTTTTGTAGCCCGCCATCATGGCGAAATTGGGATCGATGTGGATGGGATTCGGATCACCGGACAGGCGGTAGAGCGCCGCCTGCTCGGGCCGCGTGGGATAGGTCACGACATGATCCGGCTCCCGCTCCGGCGCCACGTTGATGCCTTCAGAGGACGGACCACGGTCCCCGCCGAAGCCGCCTGCACCTTTCAGGAAGATCGTCGCATGCGTCGTGCAGATGGGGCCATCCTTATCCTGCACCAAACCTTCCACACCCAGAACGGCGGCCTTGCCCTTGTCCCACACTTCGGTGATCTTGCCAATGCATTCCACCTTCGCCTGCGGGGGGATCGGACGATGCTGAACAATCGCCTGCTCGCCATGCAGCAGATTGGCAAGGTTCATCTCCACCTTACCCATCATGCCACCCAACGCCATCATACCGGGGATCACGCCATAGGTCGGGAGAACCTTGGGACCCTTCTGCTCATAGACGAAGGCAAGCTCGGTATCCGGCTGACATCCCACACCCAAGGCATACAGCTGTATGTCCTTCTTGGTCCAGGACGCCGGCATGGGGCTAAAGGTTTCACCGACGAGATCGGGAGAGATTTTCTTGGCCATAGGAATATCCTGCTGTTCCTTCAACAGTGGAAAAAGGTTTCCAAATAGTAGGTAGGGGTCAAAGCAGCGTCAAGAAACGACGAACCGTTCGAAATTCCCGCGGTCCCACTTGGCAGCCCGGTGTCATTCAGATTCCCGCGCCTGAACCGATATGATTGACGCTAGGCGCCTGTCATCGTGGCAAATTCATTCGTCATCGAGGAGTCTCCCCAATGCGCCGGACCGTTCTGATCACGGGCACTTCATCCGGAATCGGTAAAGCTGCCGTCATGGCTTTTCACCGTCATGACTGGCAAGTCGTGGCCACCATGCGCAATCCCTCGCGCGCTGCCGACTTTGGCTGGCCAGCCGATATTCTGGTCGAACGGCTGGATCTGAACGACCCGGAGAGCATCGAAGCTGCGCGAGCTGCCGCCGAATCGCGTTTCGGCCATGTCGACGCCCTGATCAACAATGCGGGCTACGGTCTCACCGGCGCCATCGAAACTTGTACCTTGGAACAAGTGCGTGACTCCTTCGAAACCAACCTATTCGGCACTCTTGCAGCCATCCGTGCGTTTCTTCCCGGCATGCGCGACCGCAACCGCGGTGTGATCGTCAACGTCACCAGCATCGGCGGGCGCATGACCTTCCCATTTTATGGCTATTACAGCGCCGCCAAATACGCGCTCGAAGCAACCAGCGAAGGACTCTGGCACGACCTCTATCCCAGTGCGGTCCGTGTCAAAGTCGTGGAACCCGGCTTCACGCAGACGGCGTTTGCCGAAACCGGCCTCAAAATGGGCACGATCGACCTGCCCTTTTACCGCGAGCGAATTCAGCGCCTGACAGAGCGCCTCAAGCAAGGCAATACGGGAACACCACCCGACGTGATTGCCGAGTGCATCGTCCGCGCTGCAGAGGATCCGAGCCGGCGTCTGCGCTATCATGCAGGCCTTTATGCCGGCCCACTCCTGGCTTTGCAGCGCCTCCTTCCCGGCACCTGGTTTATGACATTGCTACGGCGCAATACGGAAAAATGAGCGGTTCAACCGCGAATGCCCTATCCTGACCGTCTCGCCTCCCCTATAATCGGCGCTGCCAAAATGAGGGCGATGAACAAATAATACCGCCCGCGTCAGGAAAACCGATCGAGAGGCCGAGAAACATGATCCAGCGTCTAGCCGGCATCGCTGTATTGGCGATGCTCTCGGGTATGGCACTGGTTGCGAACGCCGAATCGGGCGACCCGCAACAGGGCAAGGTCAAATTCCAGGGATGCATCGGCTGCCATGCCCAGCCGCTGGCGACCAATGCCTACCCCACCTTCAAGTTCCCTAAACTGGCCGGTCAGCACCCCGAATACATCGTCGCTGCCCTCAAGGCCTACAAAAGCGGCGAACGCAGCCATAAGACCATGACCTTCCAGGCCGGCTCTCTGAGCGAGCAGGACATGCTGGACATTGCCGCCTACCTTGCCACCCTTGACGGACAGTGATTCCGCGCCTTTCCCGGAGATCGTGACCATGCGTGCAATGAAGACTTTGACGCTGCTCGGCCTGATCTGCCTTTCTGTTCCGGCGGGCGCCGCGGGCGATGCCGCAGCCGGCCAGCAGAAGGCAACGCAGGTCTGCGCCGCTTGCCATGGCCCCACCGGCAACAGCGAAAACGCGCAATACCCCAAGTTGGCTGGCCAGTACCAGGACTATCTGGAGCATGCACTGAAGGGCTATCAGAATGGCGACCGCAAGAATCCTGTGATGACCGGGATGGCGCAGCCATTGACCGAGCAGGAAATCCGCGATCTGGCGGCGTTCTATGCTAGCCAAAAGGGCTTACGGGTCGCGCGCTGAGCGGCCCCGATAGCGCGCTTGGGTGGTGCAGCCCGATCAGCCCGCCATGCGCGCTTGTTCGCGGGCGGGCATCAACACTGCCTCGATCGCTGCTCGGGACTGAATCGCCAGTGACGGCCGGTTGGCGTCCGCCGTCGGCAGCGGTGGCAAGAAAACCACCCGGGCGACCATCGAGCGCGCGCCCAGAAGCGCCCACACATGGCTCAGCAGCGTCTGATCGCCCACAAACGGCGCCAACGGATGAATCGCCGCCCCTGTCTCGGAACAGGGATAACTGATCGCGACGGGCTGGACCGGTGCGCGTGCCGACAGCGCTGGCTGATACAACCGCCCGTAGAACTTCCCGACCTGTTGTCCGTTTCCCGTGGTGCCCTCTGGAAACAGCGTGACCGCTTCACCACGCCGAAGTTGCCAGCTCATGATTTCGATCAGACGCTGACTGCTACGCACATCGCCGCGGCGTAGAAACAACGTCCCCAACCATTCGGCCATCCAACCGATCAGGGGCCACTGCGCAACCTCCGCCTTGGCGACGAAGATCGACGGCGAGATCGCGTTGAGTACGACGATGTCCAGCCATGAGACGTGGTTGGCGACCCGCAGCACGCGCGCATCAGTCGGTGCACCTTCCGCAACGATCCGCAGGCCGAGTTGACGCGCGAGCCCGCGAAACCAGTACATCACCACGCGGTTGCGGATCGGCCGCCACCACGGTTTGGCCAAGAGCCAAAGCGGAATCAGGACGGCCACGACCAAGCCCAGCGCATAGACGAGATGCAGTGCAAGCCGGGCCGCGCGCCCGATGCGAAGCAACCGAGCGCCATTCATGCTGCAACCCGGAAATGTCGAGCATAGCGTTGGGCCACGCGTTGCTGGTCGAGCAGGATGAACACATCGGCCACATTGAAGTCCTCATCCCAGCACGGATCCGCCGAGATCTGCGCGCCTAGACGAAAGTAAGCCTTGAGTAAGGGCGGCATGGGCGCCGCCTGCTGATCGGCCCCATCGAAGGGCGGTAGGCGATGCCGGGCCCGGATTTCTAGACTGGCATCCAGCAGTTGCTCATGGCGTAACTGGCCGATCAATGCATGAACCGCCGCAATGCCGCGGTCGAGCCCAATGGAGCAACAGCCGATCAGATAATCGTAGCGCTGCGATTGAAGAATCTCGGCTACCCCCATCCACAAGGTGGCGATAGTCAACCCGTTGCGATAATTTGGATGAATGCAGGTTCGCCCCAGTTCCATGAACCGCCCGCTACGGGCCAGAACGGTTCCCAGGTGAAATTCGGTTTCTGAATAGAACCGTCCTGCGCGCTGGGCATCTTCGTGCAACAGGACTCGGGTATAGCCTGCGATCATCTCGGCCGATTCATCCCATACCAAGAGATGCTGGCAATAGTCATCGAATTCATCCACATCATGACCCGGGACCAGCGTGTGCAGCTTGGCACCCATGTCTTCCGCGAAGATTCGATAGCGCAGACGCTGGGCATCCCGAATCTCGTCCAGATGCTGTGCCATACGGACTTTGAGCGTCGCTTTCTTTTCCGGATCGTGGCTGTTCATCTGTTCGCGCATGCGCACTCCATCTTGCCGAACCCTTTAACCGACAGAGCGTAGGAAGGCGCGATGACGATCCGGTGAATGGATGATGACGGTTGGATGATGGCGATGACACGCCTTGAAGCGGTATAGTGAACCCGTGTGATCCGAGAAAAGTATGCGGGAGAATGGAGGATGGCTTCAGCCGCACCGAAGAGCACGACAGCCGAAGAAACCTTGTCGGCCATCCTGCGCAACGGCATCCCGCTGACCGGGTTTATGGGCGTGACCATCCACGATTGCAACGCCGAGCATCTTCGCCTCGCTGCGCCCTATGAGCCGAATCGAAACCACAAAGGCGCTGCGTTCGGTGGCAGCTTGGCGGCGCTGGCTGTCGTGACGGGCTGGTCTGTTGTCGAGCTGGCGTGTCGGGAGCGCGACCTGGATGCGGAAGTCGTGATTGGTCGCCTCGACGTGAATTACCTCGCACCCATCACCTGCGTGATGGTAAGCCGATGTGTCCGACCGGATCCCGAAACGCTGAAGCGTTTCGTCGATAATTTCATGATCCGCGGCAAGGCGGTGATGGATTTGGAGATTATAATCGAAGGCGAGCGCAGCGCTCATTCAGTCATGAGTCGCGCACGCTATGTCGCCTTGCGGCGCAAATCAGAGAGAGACGCCAAGAATTAGATTGAGGAGGTTTTGCCATGGCGGCGATCCTAATGGAGCAAGAAGCTCCGCGGTTTCTGGGCTTGAGTCCGCGTCAGATCAATTTCGGTGGGTTCTCCATCTGTGTGCTACTGATGGCGTATGCCTATTATCTGCAGTACGTGGAAGGCCGCGAACCCTGTCCATTGTGCATATTTCAGCGCGTTGGACTGGTGGCGCTGGGTCTGACCTTCCTGTCCATGACCGTGTACCAACCTGGCCGCATCGGCCAGCGCATCTACGCTGTTCTGCTAGGCCTCATTGCGATAGCTGGCGCGGGCGTCGCCGGCCGACATGTCTGGCTGCAAAACCTGCCGCCTGACAAAGTACCGGCCTGCGGACCGGATCTGGCGACGATGATGCAGGCCTGGCCGTTGCAGACCGTCATTCAGAATGTACTGAGAGGAAGCGGCGAGTGCGCAATTGTGGACTGGTCGTTTCTCGGGATCAGTATCCCGGGCTGGTGCCTGATCTGGTTTATCGTGCTCGGTATTGTGGGCGTGACGGTGAACATCCGCGCCTCACTCGCCCGCTAACCCCGCCAGCGCATCGCCCCAACCGACGATCGGCTGATGACGGATCATTACTCCCCGTCATCAGCCGCCACGCTCACAGGTGTGCCACGATCTCGTCAACGTAAAGCGGTCCTTCATAGACCTCCTTTCCGTCGATGAGCACCTTGCCGTGCTGCCCGCCGGTAATGGGCTGCGCGACAAAGCCGTTCTTGTCACTCCATGCGGTTGCATCACCGCCATTGGTCACCTTGACGGTGACCTTGGCTTTCTTGATCGGCTGTCGATTCTGATCAACCAAGCGAAACACGAGCATTGCAATCTCCTCATCGTTATGATCGCGATGTTGAACATCACCTTATTGGCAACCCGCTCGTCGAATCCCGTGCCTGAATGATCAGTGTAGCGTAAACGCCTCGAGTCAGGCGGATCGTGGCGGCAGGTATTGCCGCCAGTCATGTCCGCCGTCGCCAAACGCCAGAAAGTACGGATTAAGAATCTCGGCCTTGGTGTTGTAGCGCATTGGACGACCGTCCAGGTCGGTGAGCTGACCGCCGGCAATCTCGAGTACGGCCTGCGCTGCTGCAGTATCCCATTCACTGGTCAGTCCAAGCCGTGGATAAATATCTGCCCGCCCTTCGGCCACAAGACAAATCTTCAGTGAACTGCCCATGCTGGCCAGATCACATGAACCCAGTTTTTCCAGATAGGCCGCAACCTCCGGGCTCTGATGACTCCGGCTCGCCACCGCAACCACACGCTGGCCCGTCGGACAAGGCCGCGTTGCGATGGCATGAACTGGCCCGTCCGCATCAGCCTTGAACGCACCGCGTCCCTCGCTCGCGGCGTAATACACCCCGGTTGCCGGTACATGAACGACGCCCAGAACCGGCCTGTGGTTATCGATCAACGCGACGTTGACCGTGAATTCCCCATTGCGCTTGATGAACTCCTTGGTACCGTCGAGCGGATCGACCAACCAATAGCGCGACCAGCGCGAGCGTTCGGAAAACTCGGGCAACCCACCTTCCTCGGACAGAATGGGCCAATCCGGTGTCAATGCGCCGAGCCCGACCGCCAGGACTCGATGGGCAGCCAGATCCGCTTCGGTTAAAGGCGAAGTATCCCCCTTGTCCTGTACCGAGAAATCGTCTTTTTCGTAGACGGACAGAATGGCCTGCGCGGCATCGCCGGCCAGCCGGATAACCGGATCGAGCAGTGCATCAAAGGTCGACATGACCATCAATCTCCGTGAGGTGGTGTTGTCGTCGGAGCCGGACGTCGACGCGGACGCCGTCGGCGCCTTTCCGGGGATGCCGAACCTTCGGCTCCACCCTGAACGGTCGTCTTGGGCGTGGACGGGGGTGGCACATCAGCCACATCGGGCAGCTGCTCCACCGGTATCTTGTGCCCGATGTAGTTTTCGATATCCGGTAAGGCGTAACAGTAATGCTCGCAGCACAAGGAAACGGCATCACCCTGAGCGCCGGCACGGGCGGTTCGGCCGATACGGTGCACGTAATCTTCGGCATCCTGCGGCAAATCGTAATTGATCACGAGTCCCACATCAGCAATGTGCAGCCCCCGGGCGGCAACATCGGTCGCCACCAACACCTGCACACGGCCCTCGGTAAACGACTTCAGTAGTCCCATTCGCTTACTCTGGGGCACATCCCCGCTCAGGCGACCCACAGACAGCCCGAGCGCGCGCAGGCGCTGATCGATTTTCTCCGATGCCCTGCGGGTGTTGACGAAGATGATCGTTCGTTCGCCGCAATGTTCGGCCAGCAGCGCCCGCAACACGGAAAGCTTCTCGTCACTCGAAACATGATAAAGCCGCTCCCGTGCACCGGCCGCTGTCATCTGTTCGGATTGCGTGCGGACCAGCTGCGGATTGTTCATGTGCTCGTAGGCCAACTCGGTCACACGATGGGACAGCGTCGCCGAAAACAGCAGATTCAGGCGACGCGCCGGTGGCGGCAACCGGCGCATCAAGTACCGCACGTCACTGATGAAACCCAGATCGAACATTCGATCTGCCTCGTCCAGGACGACCACCTCGATCGCCTTCAGGTCGAAAACACCCTGCTTCAGGTAGTCGATGAGTCGTCCTGGCGTCCCGACCAGCACATCCACGCCTTCTTGAAGCGCCTCGCGTTGCGCATGATAGCCGGTGCCGCCGTAGACCACGCCGAAATTCAACCCGGTCGCTTCTCCGAGCTGAACAGCATCACGATGAATCTGAACGGCCAACTCGCGGGTGGGCGCCAGAATCAACGCGCGGGGCTGGGTTTGGCTGCGCTGGGGTGAAGCCGCATGGGTCAACAGTCGCTGCATCAGCGCCAACAGGAAGGCTGCCGTCTTTCCGGTGCCGGTCTGGGCCTGCCCGGCAACATCGTGTCCCGCCAAGGCCAGTGGCAACGTCGCTGCCTGAATCGGCGTGCACTGGGTAAAGCCCACCAGCGCGGTTCCTGCGAGCAGCGCGGGATGAAGCGCAAGTTCGGAGAAGGAAACCGGAATCCCGTCGGGAAAGGATGCCGCGGTCATGTGGCAACTCCCGACAGGCCGAACGAGTGGATGGGAACAACAGCCCTATTGCATTTGAGGTCGGTCACTGGGTAAGCTAACTCCGAGCAGTAAAATTAACTTATCTATTCTGCCTCATCCGGTCAGGTCGAGTCACACCCGGCTTGGTTCCCGCCGACGCAGTCCTTGCGTTTCCGGCACGAGAATCCAATTTTTCCTTTAAGTTATCGTGGAGGTATGTTTCGTGAGCGGTGTCATCACCCATGTCACGGATGACAATTTCGAGCGGGAAGTACTCCAATCCCAGGTCCCGGTACTGGTCGATTACTGGGCCGAATGGTGTGGTCCCTGCAAAATGATCGCGCCCATCCTGGATGAAATTTCCGAAGAATATTCAGGTCGACTGAAGATCGCAAAACTCAATATCGACGAAAACCCCCAGACGCCACCGAAGTATGGGATCCGAGGCATTCCAACATTGATGCTGTTCAAGGGCGGTAACGTGGAAGCCACCAAGGTAGGCGCACTGTCGAAATCGCAGCTGACCACATTCTTGGACGGCCAACTCTGATCATCATGGACAATCCCACGGCGGAGCCCCCGATCCATGGAGGCTCCTGCCCAGAATCACAAAGAACTTCCTCATAAATACGAAAAGCGCACGCCGCCGAAAGCCTAAAGCGGCGCCTGATCCAGGCTTGAACGATTCCGCCGGCACGCATGTGCGGCCGGTCCCGCCATCCATCCCAGATACACCTTCCAGCGCAGCCTTTTTTGAGTACAACCTCATGAATCTGACCGATTTAAAAAAAATGCCGGCCGCTGAGCTCGTTGCCCTGGCTCAGTCCATGAATATCGAGGGGACTGCACGGTCACGCAAACAGGACATCATCTTCTCCATTCTCAAGCACGCAGCCAAAAACGGCGACGAAATATTCGGCGACGGCGTGGTGGAGATCTTGCAGGATGGCTATGGTTTCCTGCGCTCGGGGGACAGCTCGTACCTAGCCGGACCGGATGACATCTACGTCTCGCCCAGCCAGATCCGCCGCTTCAATCTGCGCACAGGTGATACCGTCACCGGGCGGATCCGCCCCCCCAAGGAAGGTGAGCGCTACTTCGCACTGCTGAAGGTCGACGAGATCAATTTCGAACGCCCGGAGGCGTCTCACCACAAGATCCTGTTCGAGAACCTCACGCCTTTGTTTGCCAAGGAAAACCTGAATCTGGAGCAAGGCAATGGCAGCACCGAGGATCTGACGTCGCGCATCATCGACATGATCTCGCCCATCGGCAAAGGTCAACGCGGACTCGTCGTCTCCCCGCCCAAAGCGGGCAAGACCATGATGCTGCAAAACATCGCGCATAGCATTGCAGCCAACCATCCCGAATGCTATCTCATCGTCCTGCTCATCGATGAGCGTCCCGAGGAAGTCACCGAGATGAGTCGCTCGGTGCGTGGTGAGGTCATCGCTTCCACCTTCGACGAGCCGGCTACCCGCCATGTACAGGTTGCCGAGATGGTGATCGAGAAAGCCAAGCGGTTGGTGGAACACAAGCGGGATGTGGTGATTCTGCTCGATTCCATTACCCGCCTGGCGCGTGCCTACAACACCGTGATTCCCTCGTCCGGGAAGGTGCTTACCGGGGGTGTGGACGCCAATGCACTGCATCGGCCCAAACGGTTCTTCGGCGCCGCCCGCAACATCGAAGAAGGCGGCTCGCTGACCATCATCGCCACGGCTCTGGTCGACACCGGCTCGCGCATGGACGATGTCATCTATGAAGAATTCAAGGGCACCGGGAACATGGAAATCCACCTGGAGCGCCGTATTGCGGAGAAACGCATCTTCCCCGCCATCAACATCAATCGCTCCGGGACGCGCCGTGAGGAGTTTCTCATCCAGCAGGAAGAGATGCAGAAAATCTGGATTCTACGCAAACTCCTGCACTCAATGGATGAGTTGGCAGCAATCGAGTTCCTGCTGGATCGCATGAAGAACACGAAAACCAACAGCGAGTTCTTCGACACCATGAAACGAGGCTGATCACCGATGAGCCGCAAAACACTTTCACTCGACGAACGCCTGAACAACTATCTGTTCGCCGCTGGGGTACGTGAACCCGAGCTGGCACGCACGTTGCGGGAAGAAACCGCGACACATCCCGAATCCAACATGCAAATTGCGCCCGAGCAGGGACAATTTCTGGATTTTCTGATTCGCAGCCTGGGTGTTCGGCGCGCCATCGAAGTGGGAACCTATACGGGTTATAGCGCGCTCATCACGGCACTGGCACTTCCGGCTGACGGCGAATTGATCGCCTGTGACATCAATGCCGAATGGACAGCCATCGCGCAGCGTTATTGGTCACAGGCCGGGGTGGCCAACCGCATTCAGTTGCATCTGCGCCCAGCTCAGGAAACCTTGCAGGCGCTGATCGATTCAGGCCAGTCGGGCAGCTTCGATTTCGCCTTTATCGACGCGGACAAGACGGCTTATCCCGCCTACTTCGAAGGCTGTCTGGAACTGCTGCGCCCGGGCGGCGTGATCGCGATTGACAATACGCTCTGGTCTGGGCAGGTCGCCGACCCGGCCGTAACCGACCCGGATACGGTTGCCCTGCGCGCATTCAACACCGCCCGCCGAAGTGACGAGCGCATCGATCTTTGCCTGCTTCCCTTGGCTGATGGATTGACTTTAGCGCGCAAGCGGGCCTGAAGGGTCACGCCGAAGGCGACACGGCCCGTGCCGACACCGCAGCGGGTTTCGCCGTATTGGCGATCCTTGCGAATCGCCGATTGATCGCTGCGGCGGAAATCAGAATCCGAGTCGGGCGCCGATACGCCACTCGGAAATTTCCTGCCCGCGAAGGTCGCGCTCGTATTCACCGGCCATGAACGAAGCAGTCAGCCCCAAATTGGGCGTCAACTGATACAGCGCACCGAAGGAGTAGCTCAGTAATTCGGATGTCAGGTTGTTGCGGGTGTTATCCAGTGCATTCTGCAAAACACCGAACTCAAGGGACAACGCCTGTTGAATACCCATGCGCAGGCCACCACCGAGCCCATAGCCGTGCCACCGTTCGGTATCGAACCATGCATCATAGCGATTGAGATACGACAGCTCACCGAATAAATCCAAGGAAACGCCGTCCAGCAGTGGCATTAAGCTGTACTGCCCCCCCACCCCGGCCGAAAGGGCATCAAGGGGAAGGTTGAATGAGCCAACCTGCTGCGGATAAGGGGCATGTTGATCGGTGCTCAGGAAAAGATGGTCCCCAAGCGGATGCAGGACTTTCGACTCAAAACGCGATCCGCTCAATCCGTCGAATCCGATATGGGCCTGATAGGCGCGCTCGAGAATCTCGCCGGACAGCAAACCGGCTTCCTCTGCCTGCCCTACACCCGTCATCATTCCAAGGGAGAGAATCGTCAAGCCGATTTCTTTTTTCATCAAAGCATCCTACCGTTCGCACCCTGACCATCCATATCGGTCAACGCGGGCCTTACCGCGCCGCCCGGAGTTTACCCACCTGCGCACTGCAGGAAAACCTGTCTGCGAAAAGACACTGTGGTGGCGGCTTCGCGGCCATGCTCATGGCATTGCGGCGGCCGATGAAAAAGTGGACCGTGGCCACGTTGCTGCGTGAACGTTTTCCGATCCTGCACGCCTACCCACCGCTGACGGGAACTGGTTATCTACCGGCTGCTGCCGCGATCAGCATGGCCAAGCGAACGGGTCGGATCAATGCGATCGCGCAAGCACTGCTTGATCTCCTTGGCTTCCGGAAACCGCCCCTCACGCGATCGGGACCACAATAGCTCATCCCCCAGCCGGATCTCGAATATGCCACCGGTCCCGGGCCGCAACGCGACTTCGGACAAATCATCACCAAACGTCATGAGCAACTCTTGCGCCAACCATGCGGCACGCAATAGCCACTGGCATTGCGAACAGTAGGTGATACTCACGCGAGTGCTTTCCATCCGCCGATCTCCCGCGCACATCCGGCCGTTCGCGACGGTGCCCCGAACGCCCGCGCGCTTCTACTCATGTTCATTATATTGAAAAGCGTGGATCTGTCCCGCCCCAAACCCAACGCCAGTGCCCCAAAAGTGAGCACTTGTCATGCCATGGAACGGGGCGGCGGTGTGCCGCCATGACGCTGACACCATCCCCATGGGCCTTTGATTCGGCAGTGACGAGCCGGATCATGCCCGAGGCGAGGTGCGGACAAAACAACCGCTGAATTTCCACCACTCACCGGGCAAGGATCCATCGTTGCCTTGCTGCACCATGATGGCGATGAAATCGGGAAGGTGAATTCTGCCTGGGCGACCATGGCGCAACCGGCTTCGCTCGACAGGCAGCCGCCGGCTTTGTAGGCGGAAGTTCACGAGCCCTACTGAATCGCCTTGACCGCCGCAAACAGGCAGGCCGTCTGCCAAATTGGTCAACGGTGTTTCGCCGCCCCACGCCCTGGATCGTTCTGATGGCTCTGCATCACGGCGCGCCGCCGTATGGCGCTCCATCGCCATGACCGGCACTCGAGTGTTGCTGAACTGAACTTTCGGCTGGACGCAAACGTCAACCTGGAATACGCGCTATCGTGCGGACCGATCCCGATCAACGCTGACTCGTGATACCCATATCGACGCAGGGCATCGGAAAGCTGTCGCCACGGCTTGACGCGCGGTCTTGATAGCACGCCAGATGGACGCGCCTTGCATGCCGCATTCTGACCAGAGGGCCGATTCGCGGGGCGTCCATTCGTACGCGCCTGCAAGGACAGATCTGATGCCCGAGCGGACAACGTTCATGGCGGATACAACACGTGATGCACGCATTCGGATAGGCTATCGGAAACGAGTGGCCATCTCGCAGGAGAGACCGTGAAATCCTTGTGCATCGGCGTCTTGGGCGGTTCTGGTTTCGTCGGCCATCATTTGCTTCCGCATCTGCATGATCAAGGGCACCACCTCCGAGTGTTCACTCGCTGGCCAGAGCGGCATCGCGACCTGCGGGTACTGCCCGGTCTGGAACTGCGCGCCGTCGATGTCCACGATGAAGCAGCCCTCACCGAGGCGCTGAGAGGATGCCAGGCCGCCGTCAATCTGGTGGGTATTCTCAACGAAACCGGCCATACCCACCGGACATTTCGCCACGTGCACGTCGACTTGCCGGCAAAACTCGCCCGCGCCAGCAGGCGGGCCGGGGCGACACGGATCATCCACCTCAGCGCCGCCGGTGCCGATCCCAATCATGGCGCCAGTATGTACCTGCGAACCAAAGGCGAAGGTGAACAGCAGCTGCATATCAACGGCGGCGATCGCTTGGACATTACCATTCTGCGTCCTTCGGTGATATTCGGTCCCGGGGATCTGTTTTTGAATCGCTTCGCTCAACTCTTGAAATGGGCACCGGGCATCTTTCCCCTGCCATGCCCGTGGGCGCGCATGCAACCGGTCTTTGTCGGAGATGTCGTCCTGGCGTTGGCCGCATGCCTGGATCGCCCCGACACCATTGGGCAGCGCTATTGCCTGGGTGGCCCCCATGTCCATACGCTGATCGAGCTGGTCCGCCAGACGGCGGAGACGGCCAGGATCCGGCGCGTGGTCGTCCCGCTACCCGACATGATTTCGCGTTTGCAGGCCGCCATCATGGCGTATTTACCCGGCAAACCGTTTTCCATGGACAACTATCACTCGACCCAAATCGACAATGTCTGCCCGACGAATGCATTAACGACCGTCTTTGCCCTTGCGCCGCGTAGCGTAGCGGCAATGTTGCCCACCTATCTCCCAATGCGCGGGTCACCGCGACCATGAATCGTTCCAAAACAGAAACCCTGCAAACCTATCTCGTCGGGGGCGCCGTCCGCGATGAGCTGCTCAGCCTGCCCGTGCGGGAGCGCGATCACGTCGTGATTGGCGCCACCCCAGAGCAAATGCGCGCCCACGGCTTCCGCCAGGTCGGCCGCGACTTCCCGGTGTTCCTTCATCCGCGTACGGGTGAGGAATACGCACTTGCGCGCACCGAACGCAAAAGCGGCCCTGGACATCGGGGGTTCGTGGTCCACGCCGATCCCGACGTCGATCTGGAAGAAGACTTGCGCCGGAGAGACCTCACCATCAATGCCATGGCGCGCGCCGCCGACGGCACGCTGATCGATCCTTACGGAGGACAACGTGATCTGGCCGCACGACGGTTGCAGCATGTCTCACCGGCCTTTGTCGAGGACCCACTGCGAATCCTGCGTGTCGCCCGATTCGCAAGCCGCCTCGCCCCACTGGGCTTTTCGGTAGCGCCGGAAACACTCGCGCTGATGCGCCAGATGGTCGAACAGGGAATGCTCGCCGAGTTGACCGCCGAACGGGTCTGGCGGGAGTGGGAAAAGGCCTTGGAACAACCCGTCCCTGGCGTGTTCTTTACGGTCCTGCACGCCTGTGGTGCCCATCAGATGCTCTGGCCCGAGCTTCCCTGGCCCGACCGGGATCCACCGGTTTGGCGTACGTTTCTCGATGACTTGGCATTACGCGAATCACGCCCTCGATTACGGTATGCCGGCCTCTGGCTCGCCGCCGCTGTCGTCCCGACTGCGCACGCCGCGGTCGCCCGGCGCTACCGGATTCCGGTTCGCTTCGCCGATCTGGCCAATCTCGCCCTGGGTCCCGGTGCATCCCCACCTGCAGGAACAGACGCCGAAACATGGCTGGGCTTTCTGGAAGACACCGACGCCCTGCGCCGGCCAGCGCGATTCCTGGAATTCCTCGACTTGCTGGCCGAATGGGAACATTTTTCGCAGGCCCGATCTCCAAGCGCGGCCTGCCTGCGGCGCGTGTTTCAGCAGGTGAACACGGTATCCAGTGATGCCCTGCGCCAGGCCGGGCACAGCGGATGGGCCCTCGGCCAGGAAATTCGCAACGCCCGCCGACGGGTGATTCAGGATGTGCTCTGGGAACGTCAGAATCAGCCTGACTGACCGCCCTTGCCGTCGTGCGGAATAGTCGACCCCGTGCCTCGCACGTCATAATGACGCCGTTTTTCCCGCAGGAGCCAACCTGGATGTCTGCCTACCTCGCCGCGCTCGTTCTGGGCATTATCGAAGGGCTAACCGAGTTCCTTCCCGTATCCAGCACCGGCCATCTGATTCTCGCTGCTGAATGGATGGGCGTACATGACGAGAAGGGCAAGCTCTTCGAGGTCGTCATTCAGTTGGGCGCCATCCTGGCCATCTGCTGGGAATATCGCGCGCGACTGGGCGGCGTCGTGGGTGGTCTTTCGAGCGATGCCCAGGCGCGGCGCTTTGCCACCAACGTGATGATCGCCTTTCTGCCCGCCGCCGTGCTGGGCGCGCTCTTCATCGGCCCCATCAAGTCCGTGCTTTTTCAAACCCCCATCGTCGCATCAGCCTGGATTCTCGGCGGTATTTTCATCCTGTGGACTGAACGGCGGATGCATGAAGTGCACGTTCATGAGGTGGAGGACCTGCGCCCGGTGGACGCGCTGAAAGTGGGCCTGGCCCAGACCTTGGCGCTGATTCCCGGCGTCTCCCGTTCCGGCGCCACGATCATTGGCGGGCTATGGTTCGGCCTCTCGCGCCGTGCCGCGACGGAATTTTCCTTTTTTTTGGCGATCCCGACCATGTTCGCCGCCGCTTCCTACGACCTCTACAAACATGGCGCCCTGCTGACTGTCGAGGATATTGGGCCATTCGCGGTGGGATTCGCCGCAGCCTTTGCCAGCGCTTTCATTGCCGTCCGTGCCTTGCTGCGCTACATCCAGCGCCATGATTTCAGTGTGTTCGCCTGGTACCGAATCGTCTTCGGAATCCTGATCCTCGCCGTCGGCTGACTGCCTCTGCGCCCGGCCCCGATCAGCGCTTGAAACCTGTCGCATCATCCCCCGCCGTCCTGTACAGACACTGACGAGCTCGCCCATCTCGTCTCGATCCCAAAGGACGATGGGCCACGCTTGTCTCAGATCGCGATATCGCTTCCGGATATGTGGGCATGCTCGCCGGTATTGGACATAATGGTTGCCTCCTCCGATACCGTTGCCATCCTGTCCACAATGGCCTGACTGGCGATCAGAACGAAAGCGGCGATCCGGGGCGCCCGGTCGCCCCCGCGACACATTACCGCCGCATCATCCCGATGCGCCGTGGTGCGCTGTACGCCGAATCCGACACCGTCCGAGGCATTGGAGATCGTCATGACGCCAAGATCGTGGTTTGCCTGCGCAGCAGCAACTGTCATGGGCATCGTAACCCCCGCTGGAGCAGCACCGCCTGCCGCATCAGCGCACCATTCAATGGCCGGCCTTCATGCGGATACACGGATCTCGCTGCCGGTCAGGCCGGCCCTAGCGCGGCATCAGAAACAGAACATGCGCGAACACCTCGAAGCCGTCCAGGCGATCGTCGCAGGCCTGGCCACCGGCGATTTCACAGCCATCGAAACAGCCACCCAATGCGAGCACATGGGCGCGGACGCGCCGGGATTCGCCGAGCGCGCGATTGCCTTTCACAAATCGGCCGATGAAATCGCCGCAGCAGCGCGCCGAAAGGACATCCAGGATGTCACCGCCAACCTGAGCCGTACATTGGTTCAATGCGTCGGCTGCCATGCGACCTACAGGCAGGACATCATCGGCAAACGCAGCCACGATCGTCTTGTCGAGCCGTTCATCGGCAGCCATCACTAGATCCGAATGACGCTTCGACGCGGGTCGATAGGCGGCAAATCCCCAAATCATGCTGGGGCACCCAGCCACCTCGCATCAATCCCCTGCTTGCGCCGCGACCAGCGATGCCGACCGTCAATGACGGGCACGACGCCCTTCGAGCTGCGACTGCACGATCATCGCCCATCATGGCCCCGATTTCAGCCCATCCGGCACGTCAATGGTGCGCCGAGCATTCGACGGACGTGGATTCCTGCCGGTACCAACCCGATCAGCCCACTACTTGCCTGTGTTGTTCAATATGGTACCGGCATGCCTCGCTTATGCAGCCGAAATCAGCCCCAGACTCGGGGCCCTTCACCTTGCGCCCAGACCCGAATCCCCCTCTTGGCTCACGGCTCACCTCCTCGCGCATAGCCGCGAAAACCAGGAACCACATGGCCGCATCCTCCGAGTGCGGTGAGGCACAACAGCATCCGTATCTTTACCTGCGGCCGTTGCTCCCTCCGCAAGTAGGCGGATCCGCTGGATGCGCCTCCACTGGCCTTCGGGTGCAATGAGACTGCAATGCTGAATGACCATTCGATCGACTTGGACTGTTGGAAACGGTGGGACCGAAAACGGCAAGACGCCCGACCCGATATATGACTGCTTGGAGTCAATCTCTGACATCGCGTTGTTCTTTTAGTATTTCTTTGGTATTAATCACAACACCATAATTAGAATGGTGTTTTACGCGCTCCTTGATGGAGATGTCAAAGATGACTCACCAACAGAATAAACCCGTTCCGAGCGATCCTATCGTTAGTCACTCTGTAACATTCAAGCGCAGAGCGACCCCGGACCCCGACGGAATAAATCATCATGTCCGCTCTGGACATCGCATGGCCACGGGGGAAATTCTCGATCGCATTTGCCTGTTTCTCCGTTCCGGAAGCAAGACAATCATGCCCGGACGAGTACATGATCCGGTTTCACCAGCGCGTCAAATAAGCAATTATCAATTTGATATAAAACCATAAAATATAGATCGATCCCGGACTGAACAGGAGGCGCGCGCAGAACGTCCTTGATTCGCCCTCAATGCATGTGTGCATCGACTCATAAGAGGATAGCAAGTCCCGAGGATGACGGATGGCTCATTGAACCGTTTTCTCTCACCGCCACGATTTCCACTCAGAGAAGGAGCTGAATACCCAGTCATACGATTAGCTTAATTAACCAGATTACAATTTTGTTGAGCTTGAATGAATCATCAATCGAGCGAGCTGGCTTTGCACCAACTGAAACATATTGGTATGCATCATGCATTCGTGAAAGCCGCCTCATCTGGTTGAAAACTCAATATCCAAGGGAGTCTGAGCAATGAACAAAACCATTACCTTGACCGCGTTGATGGCCTGCTCGATGGGCACTCATGCCAGCATGGTGGAAATGCAGGACGCCGAATTGTCCTCAGTCCGAGGACAGATCAATTTGGTCAGCGTTGTGAATGCAGGCATCTTCAGTGACAGCGTATTCAGTCTGGTGAGCGGCTTCGGCGCTGACAGCCTGGTGTCCGGTGCCCAGATTCTGGGTGGCCGTTCCGTGTTGACCGGCGCGACAGTCCTTGCCAGCGGCTGGCTCTCCGCAGTCAACGTCGCGGGGCTCGCGCCCATTGGGACGCTCTTCAACCTGGGCGGTCTAGCCACGTTCTCCGGCGCCAACACGCTGGGCATTTCCGCATTCTCCGGTGTCAGCCTGCCTGTAGGGGCAACTGGGGCGAGTGTGGTAACCCTGCCGTGGACCTTCAACGGCTTTGGGGTCTTCAACCTGTTCTGATCCTCTGATCCGGCATTGACCATGGAAGTCAGCGATCGCACCGGTCGTTGGCTTCCATGCCATATCGATCAAGCCGTGGTTTGGCAATCCACTCGCGTAAGGAATGCACCAGATGATGACGAAAACCGAACTGGGCGTTTTGCTGTTCAGCGCAACTCTCGGTTATGCCGGTATGGCCCATGCAGACCTCCGGTCGATGGGCGATGCGGAACTCAGTGCGGTCCATGGCCAGCTGGCCATACTCCCGGGGCTGGTGAATGTGGGTCCCCTGTTCAACCTTCCGCTGACCGCCTTCAACCTGTTTGGGGCCACCAGCCTTTTGTCCGGCGTGAATATCGGGGCGCTGAGCGGCGGGACGATGCTGAACATCGGCGGCGTGACGGGCGTCTCGATCACCAATACCCTTGGACTCTCGCTTTTCAGCGGGTTTAGCCTACCGTTGGGAATCACGGGCGTTTCGGTCGTTTCGACGCCGTGGTCGATCAACGGACTGAGCGGCTTGAACGTCTTTTGACCCTGCAGGCGCGCTGACCCGCTTACGGCGCGTCGGCGGCCTGCACCCAAGACGCAAGCGCGCAGCGCAGCTCTCCCCCCGAGCGTGCATTGAGCGCTTCGGCGTCAGCCTTGGCGGCGGTCATACGGTCGGCCAGAGCCGGGCGCGCTGATCGAGCAACTCGAAGGCGATCGGGCTTTCGATGCCACCCTTGGCGAGAGCCATCACCTTGAAGGCCTCGCCCATTTCGCCCGGCATGAGCAGGCGCTTGGTGCGCTGCAGAAGATTGTAGTCCGCCACCAGATCCAGCCGACCCAGATGCGACTCGATGCCGGCGCCGATCAGGAACGCGGCCTGCGTCGTGTAGCCGTCCACCCGCCAGCCGGCAGCCTGGGCGGCCTCGGCAAGCGCAGTGAAATCGACCCAGGCAGTGATGTCCTGCAAGCCCGGCCAGCAGTAAGGGTCATTGTGAGCACGATGGCGATAGTGGCAGCGCAAGGTGCCACTCACCCGCTCGGGGTGGTAATACAAATGGCGCGGCAGACCATAATCGATCCAAAGCATGGCGCCACGCGAAAAGCTAGCGCCCAACGATGCCATCCAGGCCGGAAGCCATGGTTGGAGCTCGGTGGTGTAGCCGGGTGGCAGAACCCAGCCCAGCGCCGACTCGATCGCCTCGAGTTGAGCGATGAGCGCCGGCGAGGCCGGTGCCTGAGCATCCGCAAAGCCGCGTGCTGTGTCCCCACCGACCTGAAGCTCCGTCCAACCCGAGCCGTTCTTGTACGCCCTGACGACAGGCAATGCATCGAGCACCTCGTTGGCCAGAAGCACGCCCTCGATCGGCACTGCGGGCAGCACATCGAGCCAGCGCACCCGGTTGAGCAACTCGGGTACACGGCGGCGCAGCATCGCCCGCTGGCGCTCGCGCAGCTCAGCACTCCGCTCGAGGATCGCGTAGGTTGCCGGCAGTTGACCGCACTGCGCCAGAGTCTCCAGCAGGTCCGCAGCGAGCGCCCCACTCCCGGCCCCCAGTTCGAGCAACCAGGCCTCCGATCCCAGTTGTTCCAGCCAGTGCGCGCACGGGGCAGCCAGTGTGCGGCCGAACAGCGGCGTCAACTCGGGCGCCGTCACAAAATCGCCCTCAGCACCGAACTTGGTGGCGCCGGCACTGTAGTAACCCAGCCCGGGCGCATAAAGCGCAAGCTCCATGTAGCGGTCGAAACCGATTCTGCCGCCGGACTGTGCCACCTCGGCGGCAATATGTGCGCAGAGCCGAGCGCTATGCGCCAGCGCGGCCTCGGACGGAAGGGGAAGATCGGAAGCTGAAGATCCGGTTACCATGAGCCGCATTGTGTCCCAAAAGAAAAGGCGCCACCATGGCCCGGAACAATCCGCCCTGTGTCCTCATCACCGGCGCCGCCCGCCGCATCGGCGCCGCCATTGCGCGGGAGCTGCACGGACGCGGCGCGCATGTCCTGATCCACTATCATCATGCCGCCGAGCCGGCCCGGCTGTTGGTGGATGAACTCAATACGCAGCGGCCAGACAGCGCACACTGCCATGCCGCGGACCTGCGCGAAACGGCTCAGCTCAAGGCACTAGCCGATGCCGCCTGGCACCGCTGGGGGCAGCTCGACGGTCTGGTGAACAACGCCTCGACGTTCTACCCGACGCCTATCGGGTCCACGACCGATACGCAATGGGAGGACCTCATGGGCACCAATCTGCGCGCGCCGTATTTCCTCACCCAAGCCCTGACGCCAGCGCTGCGCGCCACCCAAGGGGCGGTGGTGAACCTGGTGGACATTCATGCGGAACGGCCGCTCAAGGAACATTCCGTCTATTCGGTCGCCAAAGCGGGCCTCGCCATGATGACCCGCTCACTCGCGCGTGAACTCGCGCCCGACATCCGGGTGAATGGCGTGGCCCCTGGCGCCATTTTGTGGCCGGAACGGCCCATGTCGACGCTGGCACGCGAGCGGATCGTGGAACGGGTCGCACTGAAGCGCCCTGGCACCCCGCAAGACATTGCCCGCACCGTAGCCTTTCTTTTGTTCGAGGCACCCTATGTCACGGGACAGATTCTGGCAGTGGACGGGGGTCGCAATCTGGGGCATTGAACCAGGACGGATCGATGCCATCCACGCTTCCGGTCCGAACCAGCCAAAGGTACTCATCGCCGACATTGAATGCACAGTGCCCGATCACCGGCGCCGCTGCGAGCAAACTGTGCACCCCGCGCGCCGGCGTCAGCACCCATTGGGCCCGTAGGCGATGCAGATCCGGTGCATGCTCGGCCCGTGGGATCGGACGGTCGAGGTAGTAGACCAGGTTCGTCAAATCGGTCCGCCATGACACGAGTGGCTCTTCAGGACCCACCAGGCGGGCAAGTCGCACCGCCTCCGCGCGCTCGGCATAGCGATCCATGCCCCACATCTGCGGAATATAGGCCACGCTCGCGGTGGTGGTCATGAACAACGCTGCGGTGATGAGTATCCACCCGGGCAGCGACAACCCTCCCGGGCGACGGTTCTGACGCCAAGCCAACATCGCCAGAGCAAGGATGGCCGTGACACCGAGCAGGGGCCAGCGCGCCGAAGGCGCATACATCAGCCCAATACCGCCCACCAGACCCAGCATGAGGATCCCGTGACTGAGCAGCCAGGCCGGCATCCACCGCCGCAACCGGTGCGGATGCCAGAAGCGATCTGCCGCGAGCGCCAGCAGGACGCATAACGCGGGCAATGCGGGCAGCATGTAATACCAGCGTTCCTGGGGTCCGAAACTGAGTGCCACGGCGGGTAGTACCACCACCAACGCCAACCAGGTCAGGGCAGGCCGCTGGTGCGGCTCTAACCGGCGCAAGACGATCAGGGCCGGCAGCAAACCCACCCACGGCAGCACCAGCTGCCAGGTTCGATAAAAATAATAGGGGTTCCCATCCAATAGACGGGGTCGCAGCAAAGCCCCGCCGAGCTGCGAATTCTCCAGGGTCGCCATGCCGACACGCTCACCGAGCGCGTACCACCAAGGCACATTCAACGCCAACAGGATCAAGACGCCCGATAACGGCCGGAGCAGCGCCAAGCTGTGTGGACGCAACGGCACGTGCAGACGGGTGAACGCGGCGCAGGCTAAGATCAGCATAATGGGCAGCTGAGGACCCTTGGTCAGACACGCCAAGGAGAAAGCCAGCCACATCGCGAGCACCCAGCGCCACCGCATCGACGGTTCCTCGGCACGCCAGGCATAGACAAACCACAACAGCCCCACCGCGCAAAAGAAGGCGTAGAGCATCTCGGGGCGGGCACTGTGGGTGTAATAGAACGTGCCGTAAGACGAAGCAGCGATGGCTGCGGCCATGAGGCCAATCTGGGGGCTCGCCAACGCTACGCCCAAAAGCCCGGTCACGGCCACCAACCCGCCGCCGGCGAGTACCGACACCAATCGTCCTTCCCACGGCGCGACCCGGTGGAGATCATTGGCCAGTTCGCCAACCAGCGCAGTCAGCCAGTAGTTCAGCGGGGGTTTGTTCAACCGGGGCACGTCATTCAGATAAGGCACGACCCAGTCGCCGCGATCATGCATCTCCTCGACCGTGCGGACCACGTAGGTCTCATGCGGCTCCATCGGTAAGTCAACCATGTTGGCCAAACCGACGAGGATCGTCAGGATCACAAGCGCCCAACGCCAGACGGCCATTTCACGACGGGTCATTCGTTGGCGTCTCCGCAAGTCCGGGCGGCTGCCGGACCAACCAGATACCATTGCTCCCGATGGGCGTGGCCCACGAGGGTAGCCAGTCGCGGTTCGAAACAGGGCACCAGCCGCTCTTCGGGCAACAGAACCCAGCGACCGGGCCGGGCCCGCATCCATTCGATCGCCTCGGCAGCCTCGCCAACGCGGTCGGCGCGGCGGTAACCAAACGTCGCAATCGGGCGGTCAGCCTGATAGAGAAACTGCTCCTTCCAATCCACCATGCCCAACTCGGCCTGCGGATCAAGGCGATCGACCACCTGACGCATCAGTACCCGCCCAGACCGCACGTCATCCAGCATCGGGGCGCCCCAGAAGCCATAGACCCACCAACCGACCAGCAGGGTCATGAGCAGCGCCCGATAACCCCGACGGGGACCCAGCCAGGCCGCCAACCCGAGCGTCGCCACGGTCATGATCGACAGCGGTGCCCATGGTTGAATCCGATAGCGCAGTGCCAGCTCCTGCACCAACGCATCGTCGATCCAGGCCAGATAGAGCCATCCCGCCAACAGCCCCAGACCGAGCAGAACAACCGCACTCCAGACCACGAGCTGCACGGTTTTCTTGCGGAGCAAGCCCGGCAGGAGGGGGGCGCACGCCAGCGCAAAAGCAGGCAGCGCGGGTAACACATACAGACCCCGCTTGCCGCTGCTGAGGCTGAAGAACACCACCACGGTCACCACGTAACCAAGCAACAAAAGATAACGTGAATCGCCCCTTGCCAGGCGGCGGCGCCAAGCCGGAATCAACCAGGGAAGAAACAGACTCCCCGGCAACCAGAACAGCGGAATCACCTGCACCAGGTAGTACCAGAACGGTTCGCGATGTCCCCAGGCATCGACATAGCGGGTGACCGTCTGCCGCAGCAGCAGATCGTCCCGATAGGCTGCCAGAGCCGGGTCCTGCATGCTGACCCACAGCATGGGCCCCACCCAAGCGAGCAATATCACGCCGAACAGGATGAAACCACCCACGAGATGACGCAACGGGACTCCGAACAGCTCGACGCCCGCTCGACGGCGCAACAATGCCGCAATCGGCAGGACGATGAGTGGCAAGAATGCCACCCCCTTGGTCAGGATTCCCGCCGCAATGGCGAAAAATCCCAAATACAGGGCCGGCAGATCGGGGCCGCGCAACAGATGTCGCAAAAAACCCCATAGGCCCAGTGTGGTCCAGAAACAAAGCAGCGCGTCGATCTGCGCCAATCTGGCCTGAAGCGTGAACTGCACGGTAAAAGCCAGCAGCAAAGCGGCCATCATACCGACGCGTGGATTCCACAGCCGCCGTCCCAGGTCGTAGGTCAACAACACAGTGGCCAGCGCAGCAAAGAGAGAAGGCAACAAGAAGGCCAGCCGCGGGCTGCCCGTAATCGCCTCGAAGCCGGCGATGGCCCAGAAAAAGACGGGCGGTTTGTCGGAATAGGGATGACCACCGATATGTGGAATGAGCCATTGCCCGCTGGACAGCATCTCGCGCGCGATCTGCGCGAAGCGCGGCTCATCCGCCGGCCAAGGATCGCGCAGACCCAAACCGGGCCCGAACAAAACGAGTCCGACCACGAACAGGACGAAGCGATCGCGTCGCCGATGAGCGGCGCGAGTAATCTTTGCGTCAGTCATCAGGATTTCAGGTGTTGATCAAGCGATGTCAGCGAATCATCTTCACGGCGCACCCAGTACAGATTGCGGGCGTAAACGAACAGGCCGCTGGCCTGACCCACAATGAACACCGGATCGCGCTTGTAGATGGCATAGGTCAGCAATGTGAGGCCACCGGCCACACTGAAATACCAGAACTGGACCGGGATCACGCTGCGCTTGGCTTTCTCGCTGTAAAGCCATTGCACCAGAAAACGCATGGAAAAAAGCGCCTGTCCAGCAAAACCGACACCCAGCCAAATAGTTTCAGTCCAGTTCATGAATCTTCCCTCGCCTGAAAGTCCAGGCGCCCACGCCGCCGCAACCACATCACCCCAAACAGGTCGACCAGACCCGCCCAGAGCCGGTTGTTGAGCCCGTATTTGGATTTCCCGCCACCGCGGGGCCGGTGATTGACGCCAATGCACTGCACCGCGGCACCCGCGCGCAACGCGAGTGCTGGCATGAAGCGATGCATATGGTCGAAATAAGGTAGTTCGAGATAGAGCGATCGCGGCAACAGTTTGATACCACACCCACTGTCCGGCGTCTGGTCCTGCAGGAGCGCGGCCCGCACCGCATTGGCCACACGGGATGAAACCCGCCGGAGCCAGTCGTCCTCGCGTCGTGTGCGAGCCCCCTGGATCAGCACACGGGCCGGCGGATCGAGATCGATCTGCGTGCGGCCGAGCAGTCGGGGCAGATCGGCCGGATCGTTCTGACCATCACCGTCCAAGGTCGCAATCCATCGACCTCGCGCCGCCCGAACGCCGCTGGTGATCGCGGCACTCTGACCGGCATTGCGAACGTGGCGCAGAATCCGCAACCGGCTGCCAAACGCGTCTTTCAACTGCACGAGCTGATCCACCGTGGCATCGGTGCTGCCGTCATCGACGAAAATCATCTCAAAGGGAATCACCCCATCGAGTACTTGGCCAATTTCACGCGCCAAGGTCGCAACATTGGCCGCTTCATCCTTGACAGGAATCACGACAGAAACCAGTGGATCAGCTTGCATGCAGACGTCTTTCCAGAATGAGTCGAACAGTCGAGCAGGGGTTTAGCATAGCCAAGCAGTTCATTGTAACCGCAGCGCGGACCGGAGAATGCATTGCCCCATCAGGGCAAAGCGTTGACATCGCTGAGCACCCGAATTTGCGCCGCTTCTCGCAGCACCAGGTAATGACCCCGATAGGGTCGGCACAACAGACTGGGCGGGACGATGCAATCGCGTTCCCGATCCACCTCGTCGATCAGGATGCCGGCGGGATTCTGCGCGGCCCAAAGCCGTCCCGCCTCGTGGTCTTTCAACAATGCCGGCGTCTGTTCCAGACGACCGAGAAACTGGAACTGGCCGCGATAGGTCCCCACGAAAGCCAACGGATGTCCATCCCGCTCCAGCGCGCCGAGCATACGACTCACTTCGGTCAGATCGAATCTCGACCGCGCTTCACGGATCACGGACAGGTGCCCGAACACGAGCATCGAAGCCATCAGCATCCCCAGCAGCGGCACCTGTCGGGCGAATCCCGAATGCGGCATGCGCCAGATCAGCACCATCAGCGGCAGCACGCTCAATCCCCACAGTGGAGACAGATCGGCAACCCAGCTGGTATCGCCGCGCACCCGTGTCCAGATCGGCGCCACCGTGAGCGCCACGGCAATCACGGCCAGTGCGCCCGCCATCGGGCGCAGGGAAAACGATTGCGGCGCCGCCACCATGCCGCGTGCCGCCAATAGCATCAGCGCCGGCAACAACGGCAAAAGGTAATGTGGCTGCTTGCCACTCACCATGGAGCAAAGCACCACGCCAGGCAGGAATGCGGCGAGGCAGAAACGCACCCCACGATCGATACCAGTCTGGGCCACAGCCCTCGCAACGGCGCGATAAAACGCCGGAAACAGCGACCAGGGCAGCACCATCAGCGGCAGCACCGGAAGATACCACCACCATGGCCGACGATGCGCAAAGGACTCGAGTGCCCGCCCCGCGCTCTGGCGCCAGAGCAGATCGGCCGCGTAGGACTGCCCGCCCAAGAGTGCCGCCGGCAACGCCCAAGCAAGCGCAATGAGCACCATGATCCCGATGGCCCGCAGCAGCCCCCTGCCCCACACCGCCCATCCCGGCCACATTGGATGCCACCAGGGCGCCAGCACGGCCGGGGGAAAGACAAAAAGCGCGATGATCGGCCCCTTGGTCAGCAGGCCCAATCCCAATGCCGCCCCCATCCAGGCGAATCCGGCGCGCGGCCGTTGCGTCGCCTGCCACAGCCCCGTCCACGCCAGCAGTGTCCAGAGCACCATCAGGCCATCGAACATCAACATGCCATGGAAGCCGGCCCAGTAAAGACCGAACAACAGCAGCCACGGCAACAGCCAGGCAACCGGCGCATGTTCCGGCCAGAGCCGGCGCGCCAGAGCGCGGCCCAGCAGCGCGCTGGCCAGTCCCGCTAGCGGCGCGATCAGTCGCGGCCACAGATCGTTCACGCCGAACGCCATCCACCCCAGGTGCATGAGCCAGAAGAGGATCGGGGGTTTATGCGGGTAGGGCGCCCCATTGAGATGAGGGACCAGCCATTGCCCGTTGTGCCACATCTCCCAAGCGACAGTGGCATAGCGCGTCTCGTCGATCGGCCATAGCGTCCGCGTCGATGCGGCAACGGTGATGAACAATGCCCATACGAAAAGCCATCCCCAGTGCGCCGACCACCGAATCGCGCGCACCCCGCCATGTGTCTTCAAATCTCTTTATGCCCGGTCAGATCGTGGAAAGCTGCGAAACTAGACCGCACACCTTAACCGATTATTAAAAGCTTGCCACTGACCCACTTTCAAAACATGCGGGCATCCACGACCCGTCCGGGTGCCGCTGCCCATTCCGCGTTGCGCGAAACTTCAGCGTCGTCATCCTGACGCATTCATCCATTAGACTAATCGCAAGCATCCCCCGCCGATTTAGACCAATGCCGATCGACATGGACAGGTTCCGTCCTGGCATCCGCGCCGCCCGCTCGCCCTGCCACCAGTCCGCCTTGCCGGCGTTTCCCTGCAACAGTCGGTGGCTGGCCCTCGGTCTGGCCGTTTTCTTTATCGGGCAGACGGCGATCCGCCTCGCTTTTCCGCATGCCTTGGAAAGCGACGAGGCCCAGCAGGTGCTCTGGTCGCAATGGCTGACCAAGACCTACCCCGGCCAGCCCCCACTCTATACTTGGATCGTGATCGGACTCGGCCGGTTCAGTCCATCCCCGATCTGGACCCTGGCGGTGCTCAAGAACACGCTGCTGCTGATCTTCCATCTGTCGGTTCTAGCGGCCGGAAAACGCTTGTTCGCGGACCCCTTCCGACCTGTCCTGGCCACCGTTTCACTCTTCCTGATCCCCCAGATCGCCTGGGAATCACAGCGCGATCTCACCCATAGCGTCCTGGCCATGAGCCTTGCCGCCATGCTGTTCGTGACGACGCTCGACTTGCTACGCCATCCGGCGCCGTGGCGAGCCGGATGCTGGGGCGTGTTGGCCGCTGCGCTGCTGCTGGCGAAACTCAACGGCCTGTACGTTCTGATCGCCATCAGCCTTGCCGCCGCTTGGACCGCCCGAAACGCCCAAACTCGCGCCGCCCTGGCATTGGCCTGGCTGCCCGCCATGCTCATCGCCGCCCCGGTCCTGCTGGCCCTGCCGGCCGAGCTCTCCGATACCACAGCGGCGCTCCGGGCCGATGCCCATTCCAGCCTCGGCGGCAGCCTGCAAAGCCTGGTGCTGGCCACCATCAGCTTCGTGCTGCCCTTTACACTGGTCTGGACGTTGTGCTTCCGGCCTTGGCGCTCAAAGTCGCCATCGTTGCGCCAGAATTTCAGTTTCTCATTTTACTTCAGCACATTGCTGGCCACCTTGATCTTTTCGGCGTGGGTGCTCAGCTTCCCCCATTTCAAGGATCGGTGGCTGCAACCGCTCTTGTTTCTCGTGCCCCTGTGGGCCTTTTCCCACACCGGTGACGGCTGCCTCGCTGCGGCCCGGATGCGACGATTCCTGCGACTGAGTGCCACGATAGCCTGGCTGATCCTTCTGCTCATGCCACTACGCATCCTGCTGGGCCCGGCGCTCGCCGACCCCAACCGCATGAATGTCCCTTATCCCGCACTCGCCGCCCAACTCGAGACTCAAGGCTTCCAGAACGGCCGCATCCTCGCCGCCGATGCGCTGACCGCCGGCAACCTCAAGTTGCAGTTTCCCGGCAGCGCCGTGGTCGACCCGGTCACACTGGCCCGTCTGGGATGGCCCGACGGTGCCCCCGCCGGTCCATGCCTGTGGGTCTGGCGGGCAACAGCCGAGCGCAGCGCCCCACCGGCATCACTTACCCGGCTTGCTACGACGGACGATCTGCCGCTGAATCCTCAGCCGCTCTACTGGGTGCCGACCTGGCCGGCCAGTGACGCCGCCTTCGCGTTCGGCTATGCCTTGACGCAAGATTGTCCGGACGCGGACTGACCCGCTCGTCCAGCACAGCAAACGACCGCTGGCGTGAAAAAGGCGACCCTGAGCGGGTCGCCTTTTTCAGCCGAGCCGGCCGCCAGCGAT
>OBIC01000019.1_pt1 | contig 109540 bp, 98 predicted proteins | sample 1519831 | NCBI WGS metagenome assembly OBIC01 (sample SAMN03019805, study PRJEB22545) | beach sand metagenome | biome: beach; feature: sea beach; material: beach sand | place: USA: Municipal Pensacola Beach, FL | collected 2010-10-20 | depth 40-45 cm m
TGCCGATATTGCCCGAGCCGATAATCGCGACCTTGGTTTTCTGGGGGGAGGACATTGGGGCTCTCCTATTCCTTGGAAACTGTGAGGCTGACGCTGCCGACGCCGCTGATCTCGGCGCTGAAGGCATCGCCGGGCTGCATCTCGACCATGGGGCCGAGCGCGCCGGTGAGGATGACGTCGCCGGCTTTCAGCGGCGCGCCGAGGCTGGCGCATTTGCGCACCAGCCAGATCGCGGCATTGATCGGGCTTCCGAGGCAGGCCGCGCCGGCGCCAAAGGAGACCGGCCGGCCATTCCGGCTCATCACCATCTTCGCGCCGACCAGATCGAGGCCATCAAGGCTCCGGGTCGGCCCGCCGAGCACATAGAGGCCTGAGGAAGCATTGTCGGCGATGGTGTCGGAAATGGTGATGTCCCAGTTCTTGACGCGACTGCCCACAATCTCGATGGCCGGCACGGCATAATCCACCGCGCGGATCAACTCGCTGGTCGTGGTGTCGGGGCTTTCCAGCCCGGATTTGAGGACCAGCGCGATCTCGGCTTCGGCCTTGGGCTGTTGCATGCGCGAGTAAGGCACGTCCGCGCCATCGGCATATTCCATATCGGCGAAGAGGGCGCCGAAATCGGGCTGGTCGACACCGAGTTGGGCCTGCACGGCCGGCGAGGTGAGGCCGATCTTGCGCCCGACCAGGCGCCGGCCGGTGTCGAGAAATCTCTGGGTGTTTATATCCTGGGCCGCATAGGCCGCGTCGAGATCGCTTCCGATCAGGTCGCGTACCGGCGCGCAGGGCTCACCGGCCGACAGCGCGGCATGGATGCGGTCAGCCGCAGCCTGGATATGGTCTTGTGATGGAACTGACATTCTAGTATCTGATGCCTCCCTGTTATGAGGAGACAGTACTGTTTCTGCTTGACGCCACAATTCGTTGGGGGTGTCATATTCTTACATAATGAGAATGGGGAGATCATGGCGACACCGACAATCAAGTCCTTCGACCGGTCGATGAGCGTGCTTCAGTTCGTGCTGGGCGAGCGCGAACCGGTTGAAATCGAAACGGTTTGCCGGGAAGTCGGCGTGCCCATGTCGACCGCTTACCGCTATCTCACCACATTGGCGCGCTCGGGCCTTGTCTTCCGCGCGCGGCCGGGGGTGTACCTGCCCAATCCGGCCTTCCTGAAGGAGCTGGCGCGCTTCGACGCCAATGCCATCCTGATGGGCGCGGCCCGCCCGGCGCTGCTGGAACTCGGTAAATCGCTCGCCACGACGGTGCATTTCGGCGTCCTGGAAGACGACATGGTCAATTACATCATCAAGGTCACCCAGGAGAATGACACGGCCAATTTCACGCGCGAGAACCAGCAGCTTGAAGCCTATTGCTCGGCCATCGGCAAGGTGCTGCTCGCCGGCCTGCCGGTTGTCGAGAAGGAGGCCTATCTCGGCTCGGGCAGCTTCCCCGGCCTGACCGAGAAGACCCTCACCGAACCGGAAGAGATCCGCGCGGAACTGGCGCGCACTGCTGCGCAGGATTTCGGCGTGGACGACGGCGAGATCGATCCGGCACTGTTCTGCCTGGCCGTGCCCGTGCGCGATGGCCAGGGACGGATGCTCGGCGCGCTGTCGGCCTCCTTCCGCCAGCGCTCGCGCATCACCGAAGGCCGGGCCGAGATCCTCACCTGCCTGCGCGGCGTGGCTGAGCGCATCGGCGCCATTTTCGGGGCGAGCTAGGCTTGCCTCTTCGGTTTTCTCGTATTGTGAGAGCCGGGCGGGCGGCCTGATTGACCGGGGTCTGCGGCGGTGAAAACCTGCTGGCATGTCCGCTGCGCCAACCTCCTCCAACCGGGCGAGAGCCGTGCTCGATGGTCTGGCCGCGGCTGTGGCACATGCCGAGTCGGCCGGTACGCCGGTTGCGATCACACTGGTCGATGCGGGTGGGCGCATGATCGGCCAGCTTGCGATGCCGGGCGCCTTTCTCGCCTCAAATGACTATGCCGAGTGGAAGGCCTGGACGGCGGCGAGCTTCGCCATGCCGACCCTGGAATTGTCTGCCGCCCTCAAGTCGCTGGACGGGGAGGTGCGAGACGGCCTCCTGTCCCATGACAAGGTGACGACGCTGCCGGGCGGCCTCCCGATCAGGTCCGGCGAGACCCTGCTCGGCGCGGTCGGGGTCTCGGGCGGGACGGGCGAGCTGGATGAGGGCTGTGCGGCCGCGGCGTGCGAAGCCTTCCTGGCGGCCATGAGCTGACCTGCCCGGGTAGAAGCCTTCTCAGATTCCGAGAAAATCGATGATAACATACTTGCATGCAAGTTCGATTTGAGTATGCTCCAGACATGCAAGAGAGGGCGGGCCGGCAGGACATTCGGCCGGGCGCGTCCAAGCCAGACAGCCCGCAAACAGGGCGGGCACGGGAGGAAACGTATGGCCGGCATGGATGGCGGATCGAAATCCTATGATGCAGAAGCCCTGCTCAAGCGCTACAAGGAAGAGCGCGACAAGCGGCTGACCCTGCGCGCCGAAGGCGAGGCGCAATATATTGATGCCGAGGGCGAGTTCGAGGCCTTCGTCAAAGACCCCTATGTAAAAGAGCCGCTGGTGCGCGATCCGATCCGCGAGGAGGTCGAGGTTGCTGTCATCGGGGGCGGCATTGGCGGTCTGCTCACGGCCAGGGAGTTGCGCGACGCGGGCATCGACAATTTTTGCATGATCGAGCAGGCGGGCGATTTCGGCGGCACCTGGTACTGGAACCGCTATCCCGGTGTGCGCTGCGATATCGAGGCCTATGTCTACATGCCGCTTCTGGAGGAGGTCGGCACGGTGCCGACCGAACGCTATGCCTCCGGCCAGGAGATCTTCGAGCATTGCCGCGCCATTGGCCGCCACTACGATCTTTATGACCGCGCGCTGTTCCAGACCAAGGTCACAAGCGTGAAATGGAGCGACGCGCTGTCGCGCTGGGTGATCGAAACAGACCGGGGCGACGAGATCCGCGCACAATATGTCACCGTCAGCCAGGGACCGCTCGCCAAGGTGAAGCTGCCCGGTGTGCCCGGCATCCGCAGCTTTAAAGGCAAGATGTTCCACTCCGCGCGCTGGGACTATGACTATACCGGCGGCGACATAAATGGCGGCATGGACAAGCTCGCCGACAAGCGCGTGGCCGTGATCGGCACCGGCGCGACGGCGGTGCAGATCGTGCCGAAACTGGCCGAAAGCGCCAAGGAAGTGCTGATCTTCCAGCGCACGCCATCAGCGCTCGCCCCGCGCAACAATTGCAAGACCGACGCGGCCTGGCTCACCGGCCAACCCAAGGGCTGGCAAAAGGAGCGGATGCACAATTTCCAGGAAAACATCACGCCGGGAGAGCATCCCCATTCGGACATGGTGGCCGATGGCTGGACCGATTTCTTCGGTCGGGTCGGCGCGAATATGGGCAAGGCGGCCAAGTCCGGCGAGCCGTTCAATCCCGCCGAGATCATGCAGGATATCGACTTCCAGAAGATGGAAGAGCTGCGCGCACGGGTGCTGGAGGTCGTGAAGGACCCAGACATCGCCGAGCGCTCTCTGCCCTGGTACAATTATCTCTGCAAGCGCCCGCTATTCAGCGACAATTTCCTGGAATGCCTCAACCAGCCGAATGTCACGCTCGTGGATACTGAAGGCGTTGGCGTCACGCGCATCGACGAGACCGGCGTCTATGCCAATGGCGAGAAGTTCGAGGTCGACTGCATCATCTTCGCCACCGGCTTCGATGTCGGCGCGGCAGCCCACAAGGTGGGCGGCTATGAGCTGGTCGGGCGCGGCGGCATGACCATTGACGAGAAATGGGCCGATGGCGTGCGCACGGTGCATGGCACGCAGATGAGCGGCTTTCCCAACTTCCATGTCGTTGGCGCGGTGATGCAGGGCACAACCTCGTTCAACTATACCCACACGCTACAGACCCAGGCGGAGCATGCGGTGGACATCATCGCGCGCTGCCGCGAGGCGGGCGTCGAGGTGATGGAGGTCACACCCGAGGCGGAAGACCGCTGGGCCGAGAAGATGATGACGCGCCATGCCATCGATCTGGTGAAATATTTCGGCGACTGCACGCCGGGCTTCCTGAACAATGAAGGCGAGGTCGCCGGCAAGCCGACCTTCCTCGGCGGGACCTATGGCGGCGGGCCGCTGAAATATCTCAAGATCATCGAGGAATGGCGGTCCGGTCCGCAAATGCATGAGGATTGTGCGGTCAGTTTCAAGGCGGATGCCCCGGCTCGGGAGACTGTGTCGGGCTAGGGGCGGGGACTGGCGCGCGCGCTGCAGGTTTCCCCTGCCGGCGCCGCGCCACGCGGGGCTTTCCAATAGACAGGGCAACCCCACAAAGAGGCTCGGAGCGGACATTTACACAACGTGCTTGCATGCTAGTATATGATGGTTCAAAAAGAATAGAACAGGGAGTGAAGGCAACATGGCGTTCATCTGGCCAGAAATAGCCAAGGGCACGATCCGGCTGGGATATGCCGATGCCGGCGGCATCCGCACCCGCTATGTCGAGGCCGGCGATCCCGATGCCGATGAGGCGGTGATCTTCGTTCACGGCACGGGCGGCCATCTGGAGGCCTTCACGCGCAACCTGTTGCCCCATGCCGAGCAGTACCGCACCATCGCGCTGGACATGATCGGCCACGGTTATTCCGACAAGCCCGATCACGATTATGAGATGGAGCATTATGTCCAGCACCTCCTGGACTTCTGCGACGCGGTCGGCGTGCAACGCGGACATATGCACGGGGAGTCGCTCGGCGGCTGGATCACCGCGCAGTTCGCCATCGATCATCCTGATCGCACGGCCTCGCTGACGCTCAACACTGCCGGCGGGCTCAACACCGATCCGAAGGTGATGGAACGGGTCTACAATGTCACGATGAATGCGGTCGCCAATGCCAGCCCGGAGACGGTGCGCGCGCGGCTGGAATGGCTGATGAACGCGCCCGAGCGGGTGACCGATGATCTCGTGGAAATGCGCCTCGGTATCTACACCCAGCCGGGATTCGTGCAGGCGATGGAGCACATCCTCTGCCTGCAGAACATGGAGATCCGCATGCGCAATGTCCTCACCGAGGAGAGCCTGTCGCAGATCAAGGCGGAAACCCTTGTGGTGTGGACCGACCATGATCCCACCGCGCCCACGGCAACCGGCCAGCGTTTTGTCGATGCCATTCCCAATGCCCGCCCGCTGGTCGTGATGAGCGATTGCGCCCACTGGCCGCAATGGGAAAAGGCCGACGCGTTCAACAAGCTCCATCTGGAGTTTCTCGCCTCGTGCGGGCGATAGGGGAGGCGCGCGCCATGCCGATCAAGCTGATCTGTTCCGCCCACACCCCGCTGATGGACCATGTCGAGACCGACCCGAAGGTGGACGCGGCGGTACGCGCGCAGTTCCGCGCGCTGGCGAAAGAGGTCGCCGAGTATGATCCCGAACTGGTGATCATCTTCGCGCCGGACCATTTCAAGGGCTTCTTCTACGAGATGCTGCCGGCCTTTACCGTCGGGGTGCGCGCCACCGCGATCGGCGATTATGACATCGGCGGCGGCCCGTTCGACGTCCCCGAGGAGCTGGCCGTGGACTGTATCCGCGCGCTGCATTCCGAGGGCGTGGATGTCGGCATGTCCTACCGGATGAATGCCGACCATGGCTTTGCCCAGCTGCTCGTCCTGCTGGCCGGCGAGGTGAACCGCTATCCGGTGCTGCCGATCCATGTGAATTGCGCCGGCCCGCCGCTGCCGCCCTTCCACCGCGTGCGCCAGCTCGGCGAGGGCGTGGGGCGCTGGGCGAAGACGCTGAACAAGCGCGTGCTGGTGCTCGGCTCGGGCGGGCTGTCGCACGATCCGCCGATCCCAACCCTTGCCACCGCGCCGCCGGAACTGGCCGAGAAGCTGATCACGGCGACCCATCAGAGCGTTGAGGAACGCCGGCGCCGCGAGCAGCAGAATTTCGAGACCGCCCGTGCGCTCGCGCGCGGGGAGGGCGAGGCCCTGCCGCTCGCGCCTGAGTGGGACCGGGACTTCATGGACCATATGGCGCGCGGCGAGGTGGATTATCTCGACAATATGCCTGAGGCCGAGCTGACCCGGATTGCCGGGTGTGGCGGCCATGAGGTGCGCAACTGGGTGGCGGCCTATGCGGCGCTCTCGGTGTTCGGACCCTATGAGGCCGAGAACCTTTTCTATCACGATATTTCCCACTGGAATGCGGGAATGGGGATCGCCACGGCCCAGCCGGTGGAACAGGCTGAACTGGTGGAGAGCTGAAGAGCCCGCGGCCATGCGGGCCAGAACGGAGGAAATGCCATGGTCTTGTCACTGCAACATCTCGCCCTTGGAATTCCCGACCTGAAAGTGGGCGCGGACTTCTACACCACCTTCGGCATGAACATGCGCGAGGGCGACCAGGATCTGCTCGGCTTTCGCTGCGACAATCGCAGCCATGACGAGGTCGTCCTGATCGAGACCGGCCAGAACCGGAAGTTCCATCATATCTCGTTTGCCACCGACATGGCCGGCTTCAACCGGATCGAAGCCGGCCTGAAGGCGCGCGGGATCGAGACGCTGAGCCCGCCTTTCCCGGTCGCCGATGACGGCCTCTGGTTCCGGGACCCCGACGGCAACCTCGTCAACATCATCATTCGCGACAAGCCGCGCCAGGCCGCAGAGGCCGTGCCGGAGGTCAACCGCCCCGGCCTGCAGTCGCGGCTCAACAAGCGCGGCTGCCCGACCCGGGACCTGCCCGCGCGCCCGCGCCGGTTCGGTCACATGATCCTGTTCACGCCCGATGTTGCCCGCCAGGTCGGCTTCTATACCGACATTGTCGGCATGCAGCTCAGCGACACGATCACCGACAATTACGGCGCCTTCCTGCGCACCCAGGGTGGCAGCGACCACCATGTGCTCGGCTTCCTGAAGTCGCCGGCTCCCGGCTTTCACCATGCCAGCTTCGAGATGGGCTCGATCGACGAGGCCGAGCTTGGCGCCCAGCGCCTTTTCGGCAAGGGTTACAAGCATGCCTGGGGCCCGGGGCGCCACGGCGTCGGCTCGAACTATTTCCACTATTTCCGCGACCCGTGGAACGGAATGGCCGAGTACTTCTTTGATATAGACTACATCACCGCGGATGCAGCCTGGCAGCCGGAAGACTGGACCAAGAAGGACGGTATGTTCCTTTGGTCGGCCGACGGTCCGCCGCCGCCGGATTTCGGGCAGAATTACGAGCTCGACTAAGCCGGCAGGGCTGCCCGCGGCGGTGAAGATCCCCTCGCCGGGAGCGAAGGCTCTTCAGGTTGAGGGCGGGCCATGGCCGGGCCTCCCACCGGTCATGGCCTGGCTGGTCTGCAACCCAAACCGAAAGGATGCTGAAGGTGGCAAAGGTTCTTGTGCTCTACTATTCCAGCTACGGTCATACCGAGACCATGGCCGGGGCGATGGCCGAAGGCGCGCGCGCAGGCGGCGCGGAGGTCGACATCAGGCGCGTGCCGGAAACCGCGCCGGCCGAGGTGGTCGAAAGCGCCGGCTTCAAGGCCCAGGACGCACCCATCGCAGAGGTCGAGGAGCTTGAGGGATATGATGCAATCATCCTCGGCGCGCCGACCCGCTATGGCCGCATGCCCTCGCAGATGGCGGCCTTTCTCGACCAGACGGGCGGGCTGTGGGCGCGCGGCGCGCTGAACGGCAAGATCGGCGGGGCGTTTACCTCCACCGGCACCCAGCATGGCGGGCAGGAAACGACGCTGTTTTCCATGATCAAGACGCTGATGCATCTCGGCCTGACCATTGTCGGCCTGCCATACTCCTATCAGGAGCAGATGCAGATGGACGAGATCGGCGGAGGCTCGCCCTATGGCGCAACGACCATTTCCGGCCCCAAGGGCGGGCGCCAGCCCAGCGAGATCGACCTCGGCGGCGCGCGCCACCAGGGCAAGCTGATTGCCGAACTGGCGGCGAAGGTGGCGGGGTGATTTGATCCACGCATTGTTGGCGCGACTCCCCGTGGCTTGACCACGGGGTCCATCTCGTAACGGGGCTTCCTGGCCGCATCTCCCAGCTCCGATTCCCCGCGATCAAGTCGCGGGGAATCGGAGCTGGGCTACTCCGCACCCGTCTCATGCTCGAAGAACGCCTTTGTCGCCGGGTGCATCATCTCATTTGTGAGCCCCGGCCAGTGTAGCGCGGCAGCCTTGAAATCTCCCCCTGGCCCGTATCCGGACGAAGCCTCTGACAGGCACATAAGAATCTCGCTCACCACTTCATCCGGCGTGTCCGCCCAGGCCGTCAGCGCCTGACGGAAAGACAGCAGGGCGACAGGCTCCGCCGGCTGGGTCTCTGCACCCAGCACATTGCCGGGCTCGACCTGCACAAGCTCCGTCGTGAACGGATTGCTCTCATTGATCGCCTCCAGCGTCTCCCGCGAGACACCGAGCCAGTGCGCACCGGGCGCATCCAGCAGCGGCGGCATCATCGGCAGGAAACCCTCCGGGGTCTCGCTCATGATGTTCCAGGCCGTCGCGTCCACCCGGCCCTCGGCAATGGCGGCGGGAAGCTCCGGGGGCGCCGTGTCGACCAGTTCCACCTGATCCAGGATGCCCCAGCCATCGCGCATCAGCGCCTCGGCAAACCAGCGCACCGCGCTCGGGCGTGCCGGCACGGCGATGCGCTTGCCAATCAGGTCCTCCGGGGACTGGATATCATCGGAAAAGGCCAGCACGCCGAACGACACATCATAAAGCGAGGCGACGAAGAGCAGGTCGGAATTGGCGCGGCTATAGCCATGCCAGTGCGGCGCGGTGTTCTCGCGCGCGGTGGGATAATCGAGCGTTGTGACGATGGGCAGGTGGAAGGGGCGAAGCTCCGCCTCCAGAGTATTGATCCGTTTGATCGAGTCCGGCAGGGCGACAGGCGGGGTCTCTACGCTGGAAAATGCACCGCATGCGGAGAGTATTTCGCCAAGCTCGGAATTGTGGGCATGCAGCATGATCTGCGGCGGGGCGGGCGAATAGATGACGAGATCCATGGCGGGCTCCTCAGGCGCGGGGGAGGGTGTTTCAGCGGCCTCTGGCGCACACGAAGCCAGCCCCAGCAGGGCAGCCACTGCCACAAGCGGCGCGTGCCCGAATCCACCCATGCTCATCCGATCCTTCATTCGCGCCTCCCATGTTTATTGGTATGCTTGCATGTTACCTGGGTGGCGTGGTAACGCAAGCTCAAGCTGGCGGCGCGGCCTGGGCGCTCGCCGGAGAGACATCATGATCGGGAGGTCAGGCATGCGTCAGACAGGATTTGCAGGGCGCCTGGCCGTCGCGGCCGGGCTCGTCCTGCTGTTACCGGCGGCGTGCCAGCCTGCAGGGCCGGAAACGCCCGTAGAGGCCTCGCCAGCCGCCCCGCTGATGCGCGTCACAATTCTCGGATCCGGCACCCCTGTGCCGAGCCGCAGCCAGACCGGGACGGCCATCCTGGTCGAGGCAGGCGGCGAGGTGATGCTGATCGATTGCGGCAATGGCTGCACCGCGCGACTGGCCGAATATGATCCGGGCCTGCTGACTGAGGTCGACCATGTCTTCCTCACCCATCTGCACAGCGATCATGTGGTCGGCCTGCCGGACCTGTGGCTGAATGGCTGGACGCAGGGCCGCGAGGAGCCGTTCCATGTCTGGGGACCGGAGGGCACCGAGGCGCTGTTTGACGGTCTGCGCACGGCCTATGACGCCGACATATCCATCCGTACACGTGCGCGCCTTGCTGCAGGCGGCAGTCCGCTCACCGTGGAGGCGCAGAACCTGCCGCCAGAGGGCAGGGTGATTGCAGGTACTGGCGCGGTGAAGGTGACAGCTTTCCCCGTGGTGCATGCCGGCATGCCCGCCTTCGGCTATCGGCTGGAATATGCCGGAAAGGTGGTGGTGATCTCCGGCGACACGACCGCGACCCCGACGCTCGCAGAGGCCGGGCAGGGCGCCGGTCTCTATCTCATGGAAGTGCTCTCGCCGGCCATGGTGGGCTATCTCACCTCAAGCTTTTCCGAAGCGCGCGCCAATGCCATTCTCGGCCTGCATCTCACCGCCAGCCAGGCGGCTGGCGTGATGGCCGAGACCGAACCGGGCCTTGCGGTCTACTATCACACCGTGGCGAGCTGCAGCACGGACGGCGCGCTGCTGGCCGAGACGGCGGAGACCTATGACGGTGCAGTCATGGTCTCGCGTGATCTGATGCAGATCCGCCTCTGGGGTGACCATCTCGATACGGACTATCTGGGTGAAGACCCGACTGATTGCGACTGAGCGGCGGCTGCCTGCGCCTGGAAATCCTCCGGTGTGCGGCCCCGGGTGAAGGTGTCAAAATTCACCATCAGGCCCTGTTCGCGCAATATTAGTCCAGCAGATTGTTCGACGGCCATGGCCCGCTGGACAGCTGGCCGCTCCTGCATGCGGCGATAGTGATCGGCAAAGCGCGGGTAGCGATCCAGCTCGAATCCCGTACCGTCCAGACGGAACCAGACCCAGAAGAGATAGGCGTCAATTGCCGACCAGTCCTCGCCGAGAAACCATGGTCCGCGCTCCAGGCGCTGCTCGATGATCGCGAACTTGTCGTGCATGGAGTCCTCGGCCATCTCCTTCTGGCGCGCGCGCCCTTCGGGATGGTCGCAGAAGAATTGCGGTATACGGATCCGGAAGACATTCGGGTGCAACTCGCTGCCGCACCAGATGAGATGCGCGATGGTCTGTGCGTCGCGGACCTCGCCGCGCCCGAGCGGCAGAAGGCGGGCTTCGGGAAACAGTTTCGCGAGATAAAGCAGGATGGCCGGCGTCTCGTGGATCGGCTCGCCATCGGCAATCAAGAGCGGGGTCTTGCCGTTCGGATTGAGTGCGAGATAGTCCGGCATGCGGTGCTCGCCATTCATGTAGGCGACGAGCTGTTTGTCGTACTCCGCCCCGGCTTCCTCCAGCGCGATCATGACCGCGCGGGAGCAGGTGCCGGGGGCGTAGAAGAGGCGGAGGCTGGTCATGGGGCCTGCCTTTCGGGCTTTTGAAGGGCTTGTCCTTCCTCAGAAGTCGTAGTCGAGACGGACCCCGAAGGTGCGTGGCTTGGTGTAGGCACTTGTCGCGCTCAGGCCGACAAAGCCGGGGCTGACGAAAACGTTCGTCTTCTGAACATCGTCCTCGATATTGGTGACATAGCCGGTGATCCGGAAATTCGTATCGGCGACGAAATAGGTGACGGTGACATCCGTTTTGCCATTCGCCTCGACCAGGTCGATGGTCGGATCATTGTGCTCGCGAAGATACATGTCATCGCGCCAGGCATGATTGATCGCGGCGGTGAGGCGGCCGAGACTACCGAGATCGGTATCGTATTGCAGCCCGAGATTGAGCGTGTTTTCCGACACATATGGCAGCTTGTTACCCGAGAGGTCCGAACGGCCGAGGCCCTCGGGATCGTTCGGGTTGAAGGGTGGGTTGGGATCGCGCGGATCGGTGCTCCACAGCTCGTCGAATTCCGCATCGATGAAGGAATAGGACGCGTTCAGCAGCCAGTTGTCGGAGAGCACGAACTGGGTGTCGAGTTCGATGCCGTAGAGCGTTGTGGCCGCGGCATTGGTGGTGAACTGACCCGGCGCATTGTTGATGGTGCGCAGGGTGGTCAGCTGCAGGTCGGTATAGTCGTAATAGAAGGTGTCGACATTGATCCGTGCACGATCGTCCCAGAAGTCGGACTTGATGCCGGCTTCATAGGCGATGATCTCTTCCGGGTCATAGGGCAGGCCGTTGGAGGTGGCGTTGAAGCCGCCAGCCTTGTAGCCCGACGAGGCCGAAGCATAGACGAACACCTGGTCGGTGGCATCCCATTCGATGCCGGCGCGCCAGGTGAGCTTGGAGAATTCCGCCTCACCCGGGAACTCCGTATTCGGAATGTCCGGCGGGAAGGGTTGGCCGAAATTGCCGCGTGTGACCTTGGTGCCGGTCTTCTCATCCTCCGTATACCGCAGGCCGAGCGAGGCCCGGAAGGTCGGCGTGAAGGCATAGGTCGCGGTGCCAAAGGCGGCCACGGTCTGGCTCTCGCCATTCTCGTCCAGCAGGAAGTCCGGCAGGTTGATCACGCCGCCGGGGGTGAGGCCGTTCAGGCGCACGCGGCGGAAGATGTAGGTGTCTTCCTTGAAATAGTAGGCGCCCAGAATCCAGCTCAGCGGAGAGTCGGTGTCCGAGGACAGGCGCGCCTCAATACTCTGGGCGTCGGTGTCGTCGTACTTGTTGAAGGCGCTGACGGCGACTGGCGAGCCGTCGAAATCCTGCTGAATGTCGGCTTCGAGCTCGTAATAGCTCGCCTGCAGGAAGGCCTCCACGTCGCCGAAATCCTTGGTAATCCGGGCAAAGGTCGAGAAGCTCTCGGTCTTGTTGTAGGAGGGGGTGTCATTGTTCGCGACCAGCGGATCGGACGGGTCCGGCGGCAGGGTCATGAGCAGTGCCTGGGTCGGCGGCGGGCCGCCGATATTGCGCTCCAGATAGGCCATGTTCACGCCCGAGCCGTCGCGGTCGTTGTAGGTCGCTGACACGAGGACATCGAGGCCATCATTGCCGCTATAGAGCAACTGGCCGCGCAGGGCGGTATCACCGTTCGAGCCGAAAAAGTCCTGCGTGCCCGGCTCGGTGGACTGGTTCTCGATATAGCCTTCCTCCTCATTGTAGAGGCCGGAAAAGCGCATCGCCACATTGTCGCTGAGCGGCACGTTCAGCACGCCGCGCACTTCGTAGAAATCGCGCGAACCGGCGCTGGCCCCCACGCTGCCTTCGAATTCATTCGTCGGCAGTTTGGAGATCACGTTGGCGACCCCGCCGGTGGCGTTGCGGCCATAGAGCGTGCCCTGCGGCCCGCGCAGGACCTCGATGCGCTCGATATCGTGGAAGGTCGCCGTGCCGCCGATGGGGCGGGCGATATAATTGCCGTCGATATAGAAGGCGACACCGGAGTCGGAGATGGTCGAGGTGCCCTGCAGGCCGATACCGCGCAGCGAGATTTTGAACTGGCCCTGCTCCTCGCCGACATGCAGGTTCGGGATGTAGGACTGGAGATTGGCGAGATCGTCGATGCCGCGCTCTTCAAGCGCTTCGCCCTCAAAGGCCGAGATCGCGACGGGCGTGGACTGCAGCGAGGTTTCGCGTTTCTGGGCTGTCACGGTGACCGTGCCGAGGCGTCGGCCTTCCGGTTCGGCAGGCGTGGTTTCGGCCTCGGCAAGCTCGACCTCGGCAGCCGTCTCGTCTGTATTTTCCTGGGCAAACACCACCTGCGGCGTGAGCAGGGCGGCAGCGAGCAGAATGCTGGTACTGGCGTGGTATCTCATCGATTTCCTCCCCTTGGGTCTGGCGGTTCCCGCCTATCGTTGTGCTAGCATGCTAACATGGAGCAATCGCAAACTTTCACCATTCCAGGGCCGGGTCAAGGAAGCTCTCGCGTGCCAGGCGGAACCTGCCTCTGTGCATTCTCGGAGTGTGAGAATTCTGTCTTGCAGAGCCTGCCTGCAGTTCTGGCAATGCGACCGGGATCGGCAATAGTCATTGGTGAAGACGCCGGCGAGGGCGGTTTTCCGGCGTCTGGCAGGCGCAAATCTTGCTGTGACTGGCGCGCGAAGACGGGTAGTTTAAGTGCGCCGGCCTGGCGAACGGAGCGATCGCGGCAGTGGCAGCGACAATCAGCGCCTTGATTGGCCGCAGGATTTCAACCATTCCTTAGTCGCATACTAGTATGAAGGCTCCCGAATATGAGCAAAAGCAACGAAGTCTACGATCTGGTCATCGACCGGCTGGTGAGCGCGAAATACGCCTTTGGCGAGCGCCTGCTGGTCAAGGAGCTGAGCCAGGAAACCGGTGCCAGTCGCCAGCCGATCATGTCGGCGCTGAACCGGCTGAGCGCGGAAGGATTCGTGCATATCGTGCCCCAGGTGGGCTGTGAGGTGATCAGTCCGAGCCGCGATGAAATCGCCGATTTCTTTCGCCTGTTCCAGCTGATCGAAGGCTTGCTGGCCGAGCTCGCCGCCGAGCGGCGCACTGAAGACGACCTGATGGAGCTGAAGCTCGCCCATCAGCGCCTGGCCATGATGGAACAATCCAATGACGCCTCGCCCGAGCGTTATCTCCGGCTCAACCAGGCCTTCCACCGCCGCCTGCACGAGATGGCCTATTCGCCACTGCTGGCGCGCAAGCAGAAGAACAATTTCAACATGATCGACTTCTTCATCAGTCAGTCGGCCGGCTTCGGCACGCTGATGACGGGCGGGGATACCGTGCATGAGCATGCCGAGATTGTGGATGCCATCGAGAAGCGCGACAGCGCGCGGGCCAGCGCGGAATCCCAGGACCACCTCATCGCCATCGCCGAGACCGTCCTGGCACGGCTGGACTGAGCGGCCGGGTTCACAGTTCGATGTCTTGAAGCCGCTTCACCGCGGCTTGACCGTGGTGCCCATTTCCTGCCGGAGGCCCCGAACTGCCTCTTTCCGTGATGGCCCCCGTGGTCAAGCCACGGGGAGTCGCAAGAATGGAGAGTGCCGGATATTATCCGTGCCAGCCGCGCGACAATACTACATCCTGCCTCCCATCTTGCAGCGTGCGAAACACGCGCCTATAGGTGACATGCAAGTATGTTAATAAGGCGCCCCAGAAAGAGCCCGGGCGCTCAAGGGAGGTGTGAATGGATCTCGGCCTGAAGGGGAAAACCGCAATCATCTGCGCGGCGAGTAGCGGGCTCGGGCGCGCCTGTGCCATGGCACTGGCTGGGGAGGGCGCCAATGTTGTCATCAATGGCCGCACCCGCGAAACGCTTGAAGAGGCCGCTGCCGATATCTGCGCCGTGGCGCCGGATGTGACCATCTCGCAGGTGGTCGGCAGTGTGGTCGACCAGGGTGTGCGCGAGGAACTGGTCGCAACGGCCGGCGCGCCGGACATCCTCATCAACAATGCCGGCGGCCCGCCGCCCGGAAACTTCCGCGACTGGAGCCGGGAGGACTGGATCAGCGCGGTCGACACCAACATGCTGAGCGCCATCGAGTTGATCCGCCTGAGCGTGGACGGCATGGCCGAGCGCGGCTTTGGCCGGGTGGTGAACATCACTTCGTCGGCCGTGCGCGTGCCGATCCCGGTGATCGGCCTGTCGAATGCGACGCGGGCGGGGCTGACCAATTTCGTTTTCGGCCTGGTGCCGGAAGTGTCGTCGAAGGGCATCACGATCAACAATCTGCTGCCCGGCCCGTTCGACACCAACCGCCTGCGCGGGTCGAAGGAGATCACGAAACACCTCACGGCCAACAAGGTGGCGGGGCGCGTGGGCGATCCGGCCGAGCTTGGCGCCATGTGCGCCTTCATCTGCTCGGTCCATGCCGGCTATCTCAACGGGCAGAACATCCTGATGGATGGCGGGCTCTATCCCGGCGCGTTCTAGGCCCCGAACGCGATCACGCCATTGGCGGCGTCATGACCGATCGTGCTCTTGCCCAGCACGGGCACGCCGGCCTTGCCCGCCCAGAAGCGCGCGATTTCGTGCGCGGTCATGCCGAAATCGACATCGTTCTCGGGCACGTCGCTGAAGCGCCCGAGGCGCAGGCCGGCGAGGCGCGGGAACCAGTCGGTGGAGGCGAGGGTAAAGAAGGCCCGGTCGATGCGGTAGTCATACTCGCCGATATCCTCAAGATGCAGGACATGGCCCGAGAGGTCGGGCAGGTAATGCGTCCCGCAGAGACTGGCCAGAACGGTGAGATTGAACGCGGCCTTCGGCGCCCCATCGGAGACCGATGACGCCGGGATCCGCCCGGACAGCACGCCAAGCGAGCGTGCCACTGCCGCTTCGCCGCCTTCGCGCAGAATGTCCGCCGGCATTGGCCCGTGCATCACGCGACCGATCCCGGCCTTGTAGAGCGCGCCGAGCAGGGCGCCGGTATCGCTATAGCCGACATATGTTTTCGCGCGCGCGGCCTCACCGAGTTCATTTATCACGCGGTCGAGCAGCCGACCGGCGCCATACCCGCCGCGGGCAAACCAGACCGCGTCCACGCCCGGATCATTGGCCAGTTCCAGGAAGGCTTTTGCCCTAGCCGTGTCCGGCCCGGCAAAGTGGCCATAGCGCTCGAAGCATTGTGGATGCATGCGCAGGGCGATGTTCGGCGCGATGTGGGTCGTCAGTTCCAACACGCGCTGTGCGGTCTCCGGCTCCAGTGTCCGCGCCGGCGCCATGACGCCGACTGTGACTCTCTCTGAAATTTGCCTATCTGTCGCCATGAGATCACGATATGGCGGATTCCATGACGGAACAAAAACGCTATTTCTTCTGCGGCATCGGCGGATCGGGCATGCTGCCGCTGGCGATGATCCTTCGCGGGCAGGGCGCAGAGGTCTCCGGCTCGGACCGTTCGCGCGATCAGGACCGCACGCCGGAGAAGTTCGACTGGCTGGAAGCACAGGGCATGTCGCTCTTTCCGCAGGATGGCAGCGGGCTCATCTCGGGCGATCAGGTGCTGGTCGCTTCGGCGGCGGTGGAGGACACCGTGCCGGATGTCGCGGCGGCCCTGAAGCTCGGCTGCCGGCGGGTTTCACGTGCAGAACTTCTGTCTGAGCTGTTCAACGCCGCCATGACGCCCATCGGCGTGGCCGGCACCTCGGGCAAGTCCACCACCACCGCCATGATCGCGCACATCCTGCACACTGCCGGCAAGGCGCCGACGGTGATGAATGGTGCGGTGATGAAGAACTTCCTGACGCCCGAACACCCCTTTGCCAGCGCGCTGGTCGGCGCCGAGCATGGCATTTTCGTCAGCGAACTGGACGAGAGCGACGGCACCATCGCGCTCTATCATCCGCGCATCGCGGTGCTGAACAATATCTCGGTCGATCACAAGAGCATGGACGAGCTGCGCGTCCTGTTCGGTGATTTCGTCTCACGCGCCAGCGGCTGTGTCGTGCTCAATGCCGACGATGAGGAGGTGATGGGCCTGGCCCACCGCGCCCATGCCGCGCGCACCTATTCCATTTCAGGGCTACCGGCCGAGCTGACCGCGACCGATATCGTGCCCGCGCCAGTCTCGATCCGCTTCATGCTGAACGATCATCTCGACCATGTCAGCCTGCCGGTGACCCTGCAGGTGCCCGGGCGCCACAATGTCTCCAATGCGCTGGGTGCAATCAGCGCCACCGCGCCGCTGGTCGGCCTGAAGGCCGCTGCCCGCGCGCTGGAAAGCTTCCAGGGCATCAAGCGCCGCTTCGAGGTGGTCGGCACGGCCAGCGACATCACCGTGATCGACGATTTCGGGCACAACCCGGACAAGATCTCCGCCACGCTCGCCACGCTGCATGACTTTCCCGGCCGGGTGCTGGCCATGTTCCAGCCCCATGGTTTTGGCCCGCTGAAGAAGATGCGCACGGAGTTCGCCCGTATGTTTGCCGGCCAGCTGGCGCCGAAGGATATCCTCGTGATGCCCGAGCCGGTCTATTTCGGGGGCACGGTCGACCGGGCTGTGTCGAGTGCAGACCTGGCCGGCGATATCCGTGCGCTTGGCCGCTCGGCCGAAGCCCTCGATACCCGCGAGGCCTGCGGCGCACGGCTGGCGGAGCTGGCCCGGCCCGGCGACCGTATTGTCATCATGGGCGCGCGCGACGATACGCTGTCGGACTTCGCGCTACAGCTGCTCAATGCGGTCGACCGTCGCTGACATTACAGAATCGATGCAATTTTATCGCGGTTGTAACATTTTGGTGTAGAGCTGTTAATCAGGTGTTGCCGGACGCTCGCGAATAGTCTTTCAACCCTGTCATAACCACCTGTTCCTCCCAGAGCAGATACAAAAAACAAAACGACAGCGTCAGCTGAGCCCGCGCAAGAAGGACCATCTGGCGATTAGGAAACGTGAGATCGCAGGAGCCCCCCACTCATGAAAATCCAACTGCTTACGACCAGCGCATTTGTGCTGGGCAGCCTCTGTGCCCCGATGGCCTTCGCACAGGATGCTGACGAACCTGCCGCCACCCGCACGCTCGACACCGTGACGGTAACTGCGCAGAAGCGCGAACAGACCCTGCAGGATGTGCCTGTAGCTGTCTCCGTGGTGGGCGAGGAGCAGATTGCAAACGCCCAGGTCCTCGACCTGTCCGACCTGCAGACCCTGGTGCCCTCCCTGCGCGTGAGCACGCTGCAGAACTCGGCCCAGACGACCTTCGTCATCCGCGGCTTCGGCAATGGCGCCAACAATGCTGGTATCGAGCCCTCGGTCGGTGTGTTCATCGACGGCGTCTACCGCTCGCGTTCGGCCGCCGCGATTGCCGACCTGCCCAACCTGGCGCGCGTGGAAGTGCTGCGCGGCCCGCAGTCGACCCTGTTCGGCAAGAACGCCTCTGCCGGTGTGATCTCGGTCGTCACCCAGGAGCCGGAGTTTGATTTCAGCGGCCTGGCCGAGGTCGGCATGACCAATTACAACGGTTACAACGCCAAGGGCTATTTCACGGGCCCGATCGCCGACAAACTCGCCTTTGCTGTGTCGGGCAATCTCAGCAAGCGTGACGGCTATACCGAAAACCTGCTCGGCGGCGAAGATGTCAACGACCGCAACCGCTATGGCGTTCGCGGTGAGCTGCTGTTTGAACCGAATGACGATCTTTCGGTTCGCCTCATGGGCGACTATTCCAATATCGACGAGATCTGCTGCACGGTCTCGGCGGTTGAGTACGGCCCGACGGGCGGCGCCATCGCCGCGCTTGGTGGGGCGCTTCTGGATACGTCAGACCCCTTCTCTTATGAAGTCTATTTCAACCAGGATCCGGTGAACGAAGTTGAAGATCGCGGCCTGTCGGGCACGGTGGAATATGATTTCGGTCCGGCCATCCTGACCTCGATCACCGCCTATCGCGAGAATGACAGCTTCTATGACAGCGAGGTCGACTATTCCGGCGCGGACCTGATCGACTCTGTGTCCAGCGATACCGGCATCGAGACCTTCACCCAGGAATTCCGCCTGACCTCGGACACTGACGCGCCGGTGAGCTGGCTGGTCGGGGCCTTCTTCTTCAGCGAGGATGTCAACCAGCAAACCGGACTGGGCGCTGGCACGATGTTCCGCCCCTATGTCGATATCCTGGTCGACGGCGCTCCGCTCGGCCCGAACGGCACGCTGGCTGGCATCGAGCAGGCGCTGGGCTTTGACTATGGCACCTTCTACGGCGCCGACCGCCAGTCGCTGGAATACTTCACCCAGGCCGACGATTCCACGTCGCTGTTCGCCCAGCTCGACTGGGAGGTCACCGACCGCCTGACCCTGACGGGCGGCCTGAACTACACCAAGGTCGAGAAGGATGTGACGGGTTATACCGACAACAATTATGCCTTCTCCGCGTTGGAGTTCGACGGTGCCGAGGGCGCGCAGGTCCTCACCGCGCAGGGCTATGCCATGGCCTTCCCGGCCGTGTTCCAGGCCAATACCGGCCTTGCGCCGACCGACGCCAACTATGCGGCCTTCGCGACGGCTTTCCCGGATGTCTTCGCCCAGCTCCAGGCCGGCACACTGGCCCAGGTGCAGGCGGGTGTGGCCCAGCTCGATCTCAGCGACCCGGCCCAGAACCCGCTGCTCGGCCTGCAGCAACTGCAGTTCGTGCCGCAGTTCCTCGGCTTCCCGAACAGCATCGAGGAGGGGCATTCCAATGACGAGGAAACCACCTGGACGCTGCGCGCCGCCTTTGATGTGAACGACTATATCAACATCTATGTCTCCGGCGGCACCGGCTTCAAGGCGAGCTCGTGGAACCTCTCGCGGGATTCCCGTCCCTTCACCTCCGACATGGATGGCCTTGTCGGCGCTGGCCTGGATCAGCCGAACCAGACCTATGGCACGCGCTATGCCGGGCCGGAGAAATCCACCGTCTACGAAATCGGCGTGAAGGCCTCCTTCGATACCGCGCAGGTCAACCTGACCCTGTTCGACCAGACCATTGAGGGCTTCCAGTCGAACATCTTCACCGGTACGGGCTTTGCGCTCGCCAATGCCGGCGAGCAGTCGGCCTCCGGTGTCGAGCTGGACGTGCTCTGGCGCCCGGTCGATCCGCTGACGCTGAGCTTTGCCGGCACCTTCCTGGACCCGGTCTATGACAGCTTTGTCGACACCGGCATTTTCGATGCCCAGGGCAACCAGATCGACCTGTCGGGCCAGACCCCGGCCGGCATCCACGAGACCTCGATCTCGACCTCTGCGCTCTATGAACACGATTTCGCCAATGGCTGGGTCGGCTTCCTGCGCGGGGAATACCAGTATGAGAGCGAGGCTCAGGTGGTCGACAATGTTCAGGGCGTCGACCGCGAAGTGAACATGGTCAACGCGTCCATGGGCCTGGAGCTGAACGATGGCTGGTCGGCCCGCCTTTGGGGGCGCAACATCTTCAATGACGAGTATTTCGTCAGCGCCTTCCCGGGCGTGGCCCAGACCGGCACCATCTATGCCTATCCGAACCAGCCGGCCACCTATGGCCTGAGCGTTCGCAAGGAGTTCTAGCACTCGGGACCCATGTTCCGATGGTCACTTGCGCCCGTGCCGGGAAACCGGCGCGGGCGTTTCTTTTTGCGCTGCGACTTGCCCGGCGGCGCGCGGCCGATAGGGTCGGCGCAACAAGGGAATCTGATAAAGGGCAGGGCAAGATGGGCGCGTATATCCTGGTGATCGACGAAGGTACCACCTCGACCCGCGTGATCGCTTATGACCGGGAGTTTGCCCCCCGCGCCGTCGCCCAGCAGGAACTCACCGTCACCTATCCCCGCGATGGCTGGGTGCAACAGGATGGCGAGGAAATCTGGCAGGCGAGCCTTGCCGCCTTGCGCCAGGTGTGCGCGGAGATTGGCGGGCCGGGCGAGGTGGCGGCCATTGCCATCGCCAACCAGCGCGAAACGACGCTGATCTGGGAGCGGGCGACCAGCATGCCGGTCGGCCCGGCCATTGTCTGGCAGGACCGGCGCACGCATGCCGCCTGCGATGCGCTGAAGGCCGCCGGCCACGAGGCGAACATCAATGCCGTGACGGGCCTCCTGGCCGATCCTTATTTCTCGGCCACCAAGATCAACTGGTTGAAGGAGGAGTTCGCCCTCGCCGAGGATGATCTCGCGGCCGGGCGATATGCCTTCGGCACGGTGGACAGCTGGCTGATCTGGAAGCTCACCGGCGGTGTGCGCCATGCCACCGACATCACCAATGCCTCACGCACATTGCTGATGGACCTCGAGGGCGGCGACTGGTCGCCGGCCATGCTCGATCTATTCGGTGTGGCGCGGGCGCTGCTGCCCGAGATCTGCCCGAGCGGCGGGGAGTTCGGCGTGCTGGCAGACGATATCCTCGGCGCGCCGATCCCGATCCTGTCGGCGGTCGGCGACCAACAGGCCGCGCTGGTCGGCCAGGGCTGCCTGAAACCGGGCCAGGGCAAGATCACGCTCGGCACCGGGGCGTTCCTGGTGGCCAATACCGGCGCTGTGCGCCCGAAATCCGAACACGCCCTGCTCGCCACCAGTGGCTATGACACCGGCACCGGTGCGACAGCCTTCGCTCTGGAAGGTGCGATCTTCAATGCCGGCACGGTGGTGAAATGGCTGCGCGACGAGCTGGGTCTGATCGGTGCGGCAACCGATAGTGAGGCACTGGCGCGCTCGGTCTCATCCAGCGAGGGCGTCTATTTCGTGCCGGCCTTTACGGGCCTTGGTGCGCCGCACTGGAAGGCTGGGGCGCGCGGGGAGATCACCGGCATCACACGGGGAATACGGGCGGCCCATATCGTGCGTGCCGGACTGGAGGCGACGGCCTATCAGACGCTCGACCTGCTCACCGCCTTTGCCGGCGATGGCGCACCGGTGGATGTGCTGCGGGTCGATGGTGGCATGGCGGCCAATGACTGGCTGATGCAGTTCATGGCCGATATCTGCGCCGTGCCGGTCGAGCGCCCGGAAGACATGGAAATGACCGCGCTCGGCGCGGCCGCTCTGGCGGGCATGCATCTCGGCTGGACCAGCGTGGAGGACTGGAGCGCGCACAGCGCCGGCAGCGCCACCCGGTTCGATCCGGCCATGGAAGCGGGCGAGCGCGAGGCGGCGATTGCCTGCTGGCAGCGCGCGGTCGCCAAAGCGGTTGGGTGAGGGTCAGTTACGCATATCCCAGCAGGTGGCGAAGACCCGGCAAGGCATAGTCCACCAGCCGTTTCTGCTGGTCGGGCAGTTCATCAGGCAATCGCGAATCATCCACTGTCAGATTGTCCCGTGCCGTCGAACTCTGGTTCTTGTCCGATCCGACAAGGATACGCTCCTTCCAGTCACCGGGCCGCTTGATCCCGCAATCGGACAAGAGACACATGAAATAGGCCTCGGCCTGGGGCGTGTCGATCGCCTTTACGTGCGAAAGCAACTCCTCGAATCGGTAGAGCCTGGCGCCTGTGCCGAGCCAGGCCGCCGCATTGAAGTTGAAAATGTCGCTCATCGGCGGCGCCTTGCCGTGGATGCCGAAGATCATCATGTTCATCAGATCTTCGGGATCATATTTCGGGCTGCGAAGATGCTCGAGCTTGCCGTCAAAATTCTCGGACATGAAAAAGCGCGCGCGTGCGATTACCCAGGAATATGGGTCACGGACAAGCAGGATCTGGCGCATGCCCGCGACGGCGAGCGCCGATTCGTCGGAAAAGAGCAGGTGCCCCCAGCTCAGTTTCGGCTCATTCGGATTGAAGGCGCGTCCCGCATGGTGGCGTAGGTTCGGGATCTGGATGAAGGTATCATGATATTGCTGTTCGACCGGAACGAACATGCGCATGATGTTACGTATCAGGTGCGTGCCGCATTTCGGGACCGAATTCAGAAAGACCGGGTGTTTTAGCCGAGCCTGTTCGAACTCCGTGTTCCGTTCGTTGAGATTGTCCATTTTCATTGTGATATTGGGCACAAGAAAACTCCTCAGCGGTCAGCCCGGGAAAGAAAGAAGCGGCAGGTGAGCCTGCCGCTTCCGATTTAAAACAATATCAAGCCCGATTAGAAGGCCTTGTTGACGTTCACGAAGAAGGAGCGTCCCAGCCAGTCATATTGCGAGTAGAAGGCCGAGGTGCCGACCGTGCTGTATTCGCCCAGTCCCAGCGTGGTGACCGCCGGCGGCTCTTCATTGAAGAGGTTGGAGACCCCCACGCGCACGGTGACATCGTACGGGAACTCACGCGCGACCGACATTGAGTGGTAGAAGGTGTCTTCCGTCTTCAGCTTGTAGGTCACGGGCATCCCGAAATAGGTGCCGGTATTGCCGCCGAAACTGTCAATGTTCGAGGTTTTTCCGACGAAGTCGATCCCGTAATATACATTCCAGAGACCACGCTCGAAGTTCACATTGAACTCGCCGACCCACTCCGGATCCCCGGCTTCACCGTTCGTGTCGATCGGGGCACTGTTGGGGAAGAGCAGGATCTCGTCTTCCAGCTGGAAGGTGTGCTGCGTTGTGAAGACGAACGAGCCGAAGGAGAAGTCCCGGGTGTACTCGGCCTGGACATCGATGCCCTTGTTGGTCTGCTCGGCGACGTTGATGAAGTTGTTCGTAACGTCGGTGATCAGGAAGCTGGTCGGGTTACGGCCGAACAGGTCACAGAGTGGCTCGGTACCGAAATTGTCGGACTCATAGCACCCAAGCAGGATGTTGCCCGCACCAAGCTGGTTGATCTGATCTTCGATTTCGATCTCGAAATAGTCGATCGATGCCCGGAAATCGAGCCATTCCGGCGCCCAGACGAGACCGATGTTGAACGCATCGGAGGTTTCCGCTTCAAGCGAACCGGCATTGCCGGACGCAATGATGGTTGCCGATGAGCCGGAGCCGCCATGATTGCCTGGAACCCCATCGGCAGCACAATTGTCTGCGCGGCGCTGGGAAATGTTCCCGGCGGCAAGCTCCGCGCCCCAATTGATGCAGGGGTCGACTGAACGCTGGCCAAGGAAGCTGGTCTGTTCGTCAAGGAAGAGTTCGAACAGGGCCGGTGCACGGAAGGAGGTCCCATATGTGGTCCGCGCTCGCAGGGATGGCGTGATCTGCCAGCCAAGACCGGCCTTGAAGGTCGTGTCGGAGCCGTAGACATCGACATCGGTCCAGCGCGCCGACAATGACAGATCAACCGCTTCAAAGAAGGGCTTGTCTTTCACGATCGGAATAGCCACCTCGCCGAACACGGCGGTGGTCGTTTTCGAACCTTCGGTGATACCGGCCGAAGACGATCCCCACGCATTGCCGATCTGGAAGGTTTCTGCCGGTGTGTCCTTCAGGCGTTCCGAAACGCGGTTGAAGCCGAAACCTGCGATCAGGTCACCGGCCGGCAACTCGAACAGTGGGCCGTCAACGAAGAGTTCGAACTGAGACTGTTCATAAATGGTCTTGCCGACTTCCGTCCCGAACAGGAAGGCGCGATCCTCCTCGGAGATGTTGCCTGCGAGGAATTCGGGATTGTACCAGTCGGGCGTGATGCACGGAACACCGCGCACATCCGTCACGCCGTCAGCATCAAATGCACAGCTGCCTGTATTGAACCACTGATAGGGCGTGATGGCATCGTCGTAGATGACATCGCCTTCATACTCACCATCGGAGCGTGAGAACTGGAAGAATGCGTCATAGTTCCAGTCTGACAGGGCTGCATCGAAGCTGCCGCGGAGCCCGACAACCGCGTTGACATAGTCGACGGTCACCTTGTCATCAGCATGGTCGGTAATCGCCGTCGGGCTGAGACCGATAAAGCTGAAGCTCGTCGGATCAGCGGTAAAGCCGTTGGCGGCCAGGCCCGGCGCATTGGTGTAGACATAGCCGAAATAGTTGTAGAGATAGTCATACTGCCAGAACTGGCGGTACCCGTTCACCCTGGTCTCGCGACGGTTCAGCAGGAAGTCGCCATAGACCTGCATGTCATCGGTGAGATCATACTCGCCATTCGCATAGAAGGTCATGCGCTCGACTTCCGGAATCAGGGATTGCTGGTCCTGGAAGGGATGGTCGGCATTCATCAGGGCTTCGGAGAGAAGCGCTGTCGGCGAATATTCCGGGTCATAGACCGCGCCCGGAAGGGCGAGTTCGCCGAGCCCGACCGGATACCAGCCCGGCGCCGGGTTCAGGCCGAAGCCATTGCTCCCGAACGGGGCGAGGCCGTTGGCGGCCAGGGAGCCATCATAATCGTATTGCAGCATTTGCGGGCGGGACTGCCATGGACGCCCGACCAGGCCGGGATCGAGGTAGTTGTACATCCAGACATGACCCCAGGCGAGGTCCGAACAGGCAAAATTGCCCGTGCGCGGATCTATGAGATCTGCGCGGCTTCCATCCTCGTTGAAGACATAGTCCTCGCCGCAGCTGAAATAGTCACGGTCGCCCTGGGCCAGTTCTTCCTGTTTGAAATAATCGAGCGAGACGAGGATGCGACCCTTGTTGAAGCTTGTGCCATAGGTCGCGCTTGCGCGCAGTTCTTCTCCGCCCTGTTCTTCCGGCTGGTTGTAGAAGAAGTCGATATCGGCGCCGTCCTCGGTTCGCGTGATGATGTTCACCACGCCGGCAACCGCGTCAGAGCCGTAGATCGAGGATGCACCGTCTTTCAGCACCTCGATATTCTGTACCGCCGAAAGGGGAATAGCGTTCAGGTCAAAGGACGACACGCCGCCGCGGGTGCCGGCCGGGCCGGCGCGGCGGCCATTCAGAAGCACGAGCGTGCGGTTGGCACCGAGACCGCGCAGCGAAATCGTTTCCGTGCCGATACCGCCATTCTGGACAAAGGCGGCAGAGGTGGCCGCCGTCACCTGAGGCGAGCCGGCCGCCACCGTGGCCGTCTGAAGAAGTGTCCCGACATCGGCAATACCTTCAAGAACGGCCGAGTCGGCGGAAATGATATCGAGCGGTGCGATGCTGGTGTATTCGTTCGCAAGACGTGAACCGGTCACAACAATCTTTTCTTCGGTTCTCGTCTCATCTTCCGTCGTTTCGGAAACCCTTTCGACGTCGGCAGGATCCTCTTGGGCTGCGGCGCTGAAGGTCAGTCCGCCCCACAAGGTCGTGAAAGCCGCCGTACCCAAAAGGAAGTTGTTCAAGCTCTTTGTTCTCATGATTATCCTCTCTAAGGGGCCTGGAACACACAACAGGTAGGCGGGTTCGTTCCGGTCCGTCTTGTTGCACCGCAAGATGGACACCCCCTACGCCCGGCGAGAGTGCCCGCATTCAATCGAAAATCAATGCGGCGGTCACGCGGCTGACACAATTCGAGCATCTGTGTGACATTAATGCACAAGTGGGTCCCTGCCGGTCGAAAACGCGGCAGTTGCATCCAAAGGACTGCGCCCGGACGGCAGATTCATGCGCGTTTGCGCCCCTGGGCGAATTTTGTTTTGTGTGCGGTCACGTGTGTCTCACACGTTGACCTTCCGCTTCGATCCCGCATGTTACGGCGCGACAGTCCGGGGAGGCATTTCCATGAAAATCTTGTTCAAGGCGCTGATGACAGTCACCACGGGGATGCTTTTTCATGCGCTAGGTGCGCTTGCAGACCCTGTTGCCATCGAAGATCTTGCTCGTCCGCCCGCCATGGCTGGCGTGACGGTCAGCGCCGATGGCAAGACCATGTTCGCGCTTGTCGGGCCGTCGGAGGGCAATGATACCGACAGGGCTGTCCTGGCAGCATGGGATCTCAGCGACTTGTCCGCGCCGCCGAGGACGGTCGCTCCGGACGGAGATGACATGGAATTCCTCTTCGTGCAGGCGCTCAAGAACGGCTATGCCATGGTCGTCATGCGCAAACCCTTTACTGGCCGCCTCAGCGGCTGTTCGGAAGGCAAGGCCATCGGTGCCACGCGGACCTGGGTCCACCAGTTCTTCATTACCGATGCCGAGTTTTCGTCCTTTGAGAACCCGTTCCTGGAGCTTGGCAGCGGCAGGGGGCGTTCAGATGCGACGGAGACATGCCTGAAGATGGAAGCGCGAGGCAGCGTCGTGGCGCGCCTTCCACTGGATGAGGAGGAGGTGTTGATCTCCCGGCTCGATGCCAGGACATTCGGCACCGAGATCGTGCGATTGAATCTAGCGACCCAGGCCCAGAGCGTGGTCTACCGGGAACTCGGTCCCAGCCAGGTCTCATATATCGACCCGCTGGATGGCGAAGTCATGGTAACCGTCGATGACGAACAAAGGGATGGCTCGTATTATCAGAAGACCAGCCTGAGAACGGAGAAGGGGGGAAGCTTCGAGACCTTCGACGCACTCGATATCGACATGGGAACCCGGGAGGAACTGGATGTTGTCCATCGCGACCGTGAAACGGGTATCTATCTGGTCAGCACGAACATGCTTTCCGACAAGAAGCAGATTTATGAATTCGATCCCCGTACGGGCGTCCTGAATGAGGAACCGGTCTTTGCACACGAGGACTTTGACGCACTGGGTGTTGTCACATCGGACCGGCAGGCGGATTTCGGCAAGGTTCTCGGATATTTGTACCAGGCCGATGTGGTGCGTACCTATTGGGTGGACCCGGAACTCGGCGGCATCATGCTCGGCTTGGAGAACGCATTTCCGGGGCATGATGTTGAGCTGATCCACGCCTCTGACGATCGCAACCGGATCATCTTCTCCGTCGAGGCATCAAACCAGCCACCCATCTACATGATGCTGGAAAACAAGGCGTCGCTGACGACGATTGCCCAGCAGCGGCCCTGGATTAGTTCCGAAGACATCGGCCAGACCAAGCTGGTTTACTATGAGGCGCGTGATGGCCGCCGCCTGCCGGCCCTGCTGACACCTCGCGCTGGCTGGGAAGCCGGCGACGAGCCTGGAAAGGCAATTGTCCTGCCGCATGGTGGGCCATGGGCGCGTGACTATGGGGGCTGGGATGTTTCGGGCTGGATCCCGTTCCTGACATCACGCGGTTATACCGTCCTTCAGCCACAGTATCGCGGCAGTTTCGGCTGGGGGCTTGACCTCTGGCGCGCCGGTGACGGCCAGTTCGGCTATCAGGCGCAGGACGACAAGGATGACGGTGCCGCCTGGCTGGTCGAGCAGGGATACGCCGCTGACGACAAGATCGCGATCTTCGGCTATTCCTATGGCGGGTATGCGGCCATGGCGGCGGCAACCCGTGCCAACAGTCCGTATCAATGCGCGATTGCGGGCGCCGGCTATGGTGAGTCCGCCAAAATCAATGTCGGCATCGACCAGAGCCGGTTTGGGCGTGTGACCATCGGGAGCGCGCTTTCCGGGCGCGACGTGATCAATGATGTCGGGAATGCCGAGATCCCGATCCTGATCTATCATGGTGATCGCGATGTGCGCGTGCCTGACACATATGGCAAAGCCTTCTATGATGCCATCAGGGGCCATACGACCGCAGTATATGTGAACATTCCGGGAATGCCGCACAGCCTGCCCTGGACTCCCGACCAGCAGCGCCTGTCACTGGAAACAATTGAAGGGTTTCTCCGGAATGAGTGCGGATTGGACTAGCGAAACGGGCATGCATGACGGACTTCCTCTCTCTTTCAGCCGGCGACTGGCAGTGCCGTGGCGGCCAGATCCCCGGCGATCGTGAGGATCAGCAGGACGATCTCGGCGGCGCCGTGGTGGACTTCGACGGCAAGGCGGGGCTGGTCATGGCTCTCGCCGACGGAATGGGTGGGCATGCCGGCGGTGCGCTGGCCGCCCGGCTCGCCGTGGAGGGTGCCCTGGCCGGTATTGCTGTGCCGCGGCGCAACATGCCCGCGCGGCTGCGTGCCGGGCTGGCTGCCGCCAATCAGGCGATCGCGGAGGCCAGTGCAGAGCGCCCATCCATCCTGTCGGGCATGGGCTGCACGCTGGTCCTGGCGGCCGTGGCCGGCGGCAAGGCCTGGTACATCTCTGTCGGCGACAGTCTGTTGCTTCTGGCAGAGGGCTGGCGCCTTACCCGCCTGAATGCCGACCATTCCATGGCACCGCTTGTCGACGAACTGGTGCGTGAAGGCCGGCTCTCACGCGAGGAGGGCGCGCGCGACCCGCGCCGCCACCAGCTCCGCTCGGCCCTGACCGGCGAACCGATTTCGCTGGTCGATGCGCCGGAAATGCCCATTGAGATCCCGCCGGGCGCGCGTCTCGTGCTCGCCAGCGACGGGTTGAACGCCGCTCCGCATGAGGCGGTTTCTGCCGCGCTGTCTTCCGGTCTGGCGCCGGACCGGCAAGTCGAAGCGCTGCTCCGCGCGGCGCGGGCGGGTCGCAGCGAGTATCTCGACAATACCAGCGTGATCGTCTGCGCTCGGGCGCCAGCCTGATTTTAAGCCGCCGTAACTTGCCCCGCCGCGCGACGCACCGCAGACGGAGCGCTCGATATGTTTAAGAGCGTGGAGTGACCGGAATGACTGAGGCCCTGATTCTCGATTGCGACGGCGTGCTGGCGATCACCGAGCCGGCCCATCTGGCTGCGGCCAATGCCGCCTTCGAAGCTGCCGGGCTGGACCTTCGCTGGGACGAGGCCATGTTCGCACGCCTCAGCCAGACCGCCGGCCTGCGTGCCCAGGCCCGGGCCTGGTTCGCCCGCTTCGGCTGGCCGGGCGGGGAAGCGGACAATACCGAACTGCTCGACACGCTCGAAGCCGTACATCTGAAAGCCTTCCGCGAAGGCGTGCGCCGGGGCGAGGTGGTGCTGCGCGAGGGCGCCGGCGATCTCATCGACCGCGCTGCCCATGCCGGCCTGAAAGTGGCGGTGTGCAGCGACGATCATGTCGATGCTGCCATGGCCTGCCTCAGCCTGCTTGGCCTGCAGCGCGCCTCGAAAGTCTCGGTGATGGTCGGCCGGCCCGACGTCGCCCGCGGCAAGCCGGAACCGGATCTCTATCTTATGGCAGCAGAGCGGTTGGGTGTTGCACCGGAGGCCTGCCTGGTGGTGGATGATACGGCGTCTGGATGCAGTGCGGGCGTGAAGGTCGGCATGACGGTGGTGGCTGCGCCGCTGATGGCAGGCGCCAGCCCGCAGGCCTTTCCGGGGGTGAAGGTCGTGGTCTCGGCGCTGGATGAGGTGGATTTGCAGCACGGCTAGGATTTGTCCGTGTCTGGCGACTCCCCGTGGCTTGACCACGGGGCCCAGCTCTGGGCCGGTGTTCCAGGCTGATTCTTTCGGTGATGGACCCCGCGATCAAGTCGCGGGGAAACGGGTCGGGTTCCCGGTATTCAGGCTATTCCTACCCCTCCACCCCGATCTCCCAGGAGGCAATCGTGGAGCCTTCGTCGCCGCGCCAGGCGGACCAGGCGTATTTGCCGGTCAGGCCAGTGGCGGTCATCAGGTCCTTTACCCAGGTTCCGGCGGTCGGGTTTTCCAGCTGCACGGGATGGGCGCCCCAGAGGAGCTGGGCACAGCGCAGCCGGGTCTGGTCGCCTGAGCCGTATAGGATCGGCACACCGCCGCGCGCGCGGGTGAAGCGCGCAAGGCGCTCGAACGAGCCTGTGCGCAGGGCGAGCGCGGCTGCGCCCTCCACTTCGGCGAGTTTGAAGGCGGCCTCCGCGATGATATCGGCCGGGCGGTGGGGCATGTCCTCGCCGGTGAACTGTTCCAGCGAGCGGCGGAAATCTTCCGCGCCTTCGGTGGCGGAGATGATGCGGCTCATCACGGCGACGGCGGTGGCCGGGTGGCGCCCGACGGCGGTCTCGGCAGACAGCATCACCGCATCGGCGCCCTGATAGATCGCCGTGGCGACATCGCCGGCCTCGGCCCGTGTCGGCGCGGCATTGTCGATCATGGATTCCAGCATCTGGGTGGCGACGATCACCGGGCGGCCCTTTGCGCGCGCGGCGCGAATGATCCGCCGCTGGATGATCGGCACCTGCTCGGCGGGAAATTCCACGCCGAGATCGCCGCGCGCGACCATGACGCCGTCGGTGACGTCGAGAATCGCATCGAGATTCGAAATCGCCGCCGGCTTTTCCAGCTTGGCGATCAGCGGGGCGCCATTGGTGATCTTCGCCTTGGCGATCTCGATATCTTCGGCCGACTGCACGAAGGAGAGCGCGACGAGATCGACCCCGATCTCCATGGCGAAGGCGAGGTCGCCTTCATCCTTTTCCGTCAGCGCGCGCACGGGCAGGGCCTTTCCGCGCACGGTAAAGCCCTTCTTGTCGGACAGCTCGCCGGGCAGGGCAGAGGAGACACGCAGTTTCTCGCCGGTCTCGATCACTCTCAAGGCGACCATGCCGTCATTGCACAGGATCTCGTCGCCGACCTCCAGGCTGGCGAGGATTTCCCCGTGCGGGACGGGAATCGTATCGGGCAGGGCGGTTGACTTGGCCGCGATGAGGTCCATCTCGGCATTGAAGCGGAACTTCAGCGGTCCGTTCTCGAAACTGCCGATTCGCACTTTCGGGCCTTGCAGGTCACCCAGAACGGCGAGCGGGCGCCCGACCCGTGTTTCGGCCATGCGCACGGTTTCCAGCGCCAGCTTGTGGTCGTCATGGCTGCCATGACTGAAGTTCAGACGGAACACATCCACCCCGGCCTCGGCCAGGGCCTGGACAACCTTTGGGGAGCGGGTGCCCGGCCCCAGCGTGGCAACGATCTTTCCCTGGCGGTTTCGCAATGGTCGTGATGCCATGGTTCTCCCCGATATTGTTAGCGCGCACATAAGGCTGTCATCATGCGTGATTTTTGCAAGTCATTCTTAACAATCGGCCTGCCCGTGACGCAGCGCCGCATACGCACTACGGTGTCATTCGTGTCTACCGAGTGTAACACCCTGCGTTGGAGTTGCGCGCAAGCCAAAACCGAACTAGGCCGCGCTTGATCTGATCGAAAGTCGCATCGTCCCATGACCGAAATCGAACGCTTCGCCCTCGACTATCTTCCGGTGATCATCTTCCTCGGCTTCGCGCTTGCGCTGTCGTGCCTGTTCATCATCGGGTCCTTCCTGCTGGCGCCGTCCAACCCGGACCCGGAGAAGAACTCGGCCTATGAGTGCGGCTTCAACGCGTTCGACGATGCGCGCATGAAATTCGACGTCCGGTTCTACCTCGTCGCCATCCTGTTCATCATCTTCGATCTGGAGGTGGCGTTCCTGTTTCCCTGGGCGGTGACCCTGGGCACGATCGGTGTCTTCGGGTTCTGGTCGATGGTGGTGTTCCTGGGCGTGCTGACGGTCGGGTTCATCTATGAGTGGCGCTCCGGCGCCCTGGAGTGGGAATAATGGCTGACGAGATCATCAAGCCGCCCGCGCTGTCTGCGGCTCGCGCGGAAACCGAAGGCTTCAAGCCCGGCCAGGATGACCTGTTCTATACCGGCTTGTCGGACGAACTGGCCGACAAGGGCTATTTCACCGCCGCTTCGGAAGACCTGATCGCCTGGGCGCGTACCGGTTCCCTGATGTGGATGACGTTCGGCCTGGCCTGCTGCGCGGTCGAGATGATGCATGCGGGCAACCCGCGCTATGATCTTGAGCGCTTCGGCATGGCCCCGCGCGGCTCGCCCCGCCAGTCCGACGTGATGATCGTCGCCGGCACGCTGACCAACAAGATGGCCCCGGCCCTGCGCAAGGTCTACGACCAGATGCCTGAGCCGCGCTATGTGATCTCCATGGGATCGTGCGCCAATGGCGGCGGGTACTATCACTACAGCTATTCCGTCGTGCGCGGGTGCGACCGCATCGTGCCGGTGGACATCTATGTCCCCGGCTGCCCGCCGACCGCCGAGGCGCTGGTCTACGGCTTCCTGCAGCTGCAGAAGAAAATCCGCCGGGAAGGATCGATCGAGCGATGAGCGAAGAGGAACTCGACCGCACTGAGGCGCTTGAGGATGTGCGCAGCCATATCCTGGCCGCGCAGGGTCCCGGCGTTATCGCCTCCCATATCCGCCATGGCGAGCTGACCTTTGCCGTCGAGCGCGGCGCGCTGCTCGAATTTGTCCGCTTCCTGCGCGACAATTCTCTCTGCCTGTTCGAAACGCTGATCGATATCTGCGGCGTGGACTATCCCGAGCGCGGCGAGCGGTTCGACGTGGTCTATCACTTCCTGTCCATGCGGATGAATCATCGCGTGCGGGTGAAGGTGGCGACGGATGAGGCGACCCCGGTGCCGAGCCTGACCGGCCTGTTTCCGGCGGCCAACTGGTTCGAGCGCGAAGCCTTCGACATGTATGGCATCGTCTTTTCCGACCATCCCGACATGCGCCGCATCCTCACCGATTACGGTTTCGAGGGCTTTCCGCTGCGCAAGGACTTCCCGCTCACGGGCCATGTGGAAGTGCGCTATGACGACCTTGAAAAGCGCGTCGTCTACGAGCCGGTGAAGCTCACCCAGGAATACCGCAACTTCGATTTCCTCTCGCCCTGGGAGGGCATGACCGCCGAGCTGCCAGGCGACGAGAAGGCCGATGAGGAGAGCGCGTAATGGCTGACGATCAGTCCACGCCCCCCGATGAGCGTGTCTTCACGCTGAATTTCGGGCCACAGCACCCGGCCGCGCACGGCGTGCTGCGCATGATTCTGGATCTCGACGGCGAGCTGGTCGACCGGGTCGATTGCCATATCGGCCTTCTGCACCGCGGCACCGAAAAGCTGCTCGAATACAAGACCTATCTGCAGGGCCTGCCCTATTTCGACCGGTTGGATTATTGCTCGCCGATGAACCAGGAGCATGCCTGGTGCCTGGCGATCGAGAAGCTGCTCGGCCTCGAAGTGCCGCGCCGCGCGCAATATATCCGCGTGCTCTACGCCGAGCTCGGCCGGGTGATGAGCCACCTGCTCAATGTCGGCACCCAGATCATGGATGTTGGCGCGCTCACCCCTATCACCTGGTGTTTCGAGGAGCGCGAGAAGCTCTGCGTCTTCTATGAGCGCGCCTCGGGCTCGCGCATGCACTCGGCCTATTTCCGGCCGGGTGGTGTGCACCAGGACCTGCCACAGGCTCTGCTTGATGACATCTACGCCTGGTGTGAGGCCTATCCGAAAGCGCAGGAACGTATCGAGGGCCTCGTCACCGAGAACCGCATCTTCAAGCAGCGCAATGTCGATATCGGCAATGTCGATGTCCGCACGATCATGGACTGGGGCTTTTCCGGCGTGATGGTGCGCGGCTCCGGCCTGAAATGGGATCTGCGCCGCGCCCAGCCCTATGAGTGCTACAATGAGCTCGAATTCAACATCCCGATCGGCAAGAACGGCGACAATTATGACCGCTATGTCTGCCGCATGGACGAGATGCTCGAGTCCGTGAAGATCATGAAGCAGTGCATCGAGCGACTTGGCGAGATGCAGGGCGAGGACGTGCTGGCTGCCGGCTCCAAGGTCGCCCCGCCGCGCCGGGGCGAGATGAAACGCTCGATGGAAGCGCTGATCCACCACTTCAAGCTCTACACCGAAGGCTTCCATGTGCCCGAAGGCGAGGTCTATGCCGCCGTCGAGGCGCCGAAGGGCGAGTTCGGTGTGTACATGGTCTCCGATGGCACCAACCGGCCCTACCGCGCCAAGATCCGCGCCCCGGGCTATCCGCACCTCCAGGCCATGGATCATCTGTGCAAGGGACACCAGCTGGCCGATGTCTCGGCCATTCTCGGCTCGCTCGACATCGTGTTCGGGGAGATCGACCGGTGAGATCTGCCCTGGCACTTCTTCCGTTCGGTGCGCTGGCTGCGTGCGGCAGCGGGCTCGACAGCGTGCATGAGGCCGAAGTGGTCGACAGGACGCCGACCATGAATGCGGCCGCCGCGTTCAATCGCTTCCTTGGCTGCAAGGAAGAGCGTGAAGACTATGTCCGCTGTTATGCCTGCGACGTGACCGTGCACGATGATGAGGATGACGGCATTGTCGCCTATTTCTCCCATTGGGAGCATGAGCTGAAGCCCTGGGATGGCTATGAGGGTCTCAGGGTCTCCGTCAGCGGCGAAGTGGCCGACGAAAAGCGCACCTCGCTGGAGCGCTCCGAAGCGGCAGCCCGCGCCCTGTTCGAAGAGGGCATTGCCTGGTGCACCGCGCGCGGGGCCGGCCATGACCACTATCTCAAAGACGAAATCAAAGCGGTGTTTGGAGGCAGCGAGTAATGGCGCTTCGCAGGTTTGACATCGAGGCCGGCGGCGATGCGTTCGCCTTCAGGGCCGAAACCGAGCCGACCATCGCTTTCTGGCTCGGCAAGTATCCCGAGGCACGCAAGCAGTCGGCGGTGATCCCGCTTTTGTGGCTCGCCCAGAAGGACAATGACGGCTGGCTCAGCGAGCCCGCCATGCGCGCCGTCGCCGACCGTCTGGATATGCCCTATATCCGCGTCTACGAGGTCGCGACCTTCTACACCATGTTCCGCCTGAAACCGGTGGGTAAACACCATATCCAGCTTTGCGGCACCACGCCCTGCATGCTGCGCGGCGCGAACGACCTGAAAACCGTCTGCGAGAGCAAGATCGGCAAGAAGTTCGCCGTTACCGATGATGGCAAGCTCTCCTGGGAAGAGGTCGAGTGCCTTGGGGCCTGCGCCAACGCGCCCATGGTGCAGATCAATGACGACTATTTCGAGGACCTGACCGTCGACAGCCTCGGCGAGATCATCGAGCGCCTGCGCAATGGCGCCGAGGTCGAGCCCGGCCCGCAGGTCGACCGGATCAATTCCGCGCCCGAGGGCGGCACCGATGTGCTGACCGACGACGCCCTGTTCGACGGCTCGCGCAATCGCACCTGCCCTGGCCTGCCCAATTTGCCGGAAGCCGAGGTGATCGAGGAGCCGACCCCGGAAGCCATAGGCAAGTCCGAGGAAGCCCCCCCGACCAATACCAAGCGCGAGGAAACCGCGCTGGTGGACGTGAAGGATGTGGCCGGCGAGCGCCCCGAGGTCGCCGAGATGGATGAGGCCGAGCGCGACAATCTGAAAGAGATCAAGGGCATCGGTCCGGTAAATGAGGGCCAGCTCAATGAGCTTGGTATCTACACCTTTGCCCAGGTCGCAGCCTGGACCCCGGCCAATGTCGACTGGGTCGAGGATTTCCTGAGCTTTCCCGGCCGCATCGCGCGCGAGGACTGGATCGGTCAGGCGAAAATCCTGGCCGGCGGCGGCGAAACCGACTTCTCCAAACGCGTCGAGGCCGGCGAGGTCGACAGCTCGAAGGATGAGGGCGAATGACGGAGAAGGCGCCTCTTCCCAAGCATATTGGCGATCGCAACAGTCGGGATTTCACCCTGACTGCGCTGGTTGAGCTGCCTATCCTGGTGGCGGGCTACTTCCTGTTTCAGCGCACGGGCGACTTGTTCTGGTTGATTGGCGCACAAGCTATCGGTGCTGCCATCCTTCTTGCCGTGTTCCTGCGCGTCAATCGCCGGGTGAAGCAATACCGAGAGGAGATACAAGATGCTTTCTGACAAGGACCGTATCTTCACAAACCTCTACGGGCGCCACGACCCGGGGCTGGAAGCCGCCAAACAGCGCGGGGCCTGGCACCTGACGCGGGAGATGCTGGCCCAGGGGCCGGACTGGATCTGCGACCAGATCAAGGCCAGCGGATTGAGAGGGCGGGGCGGGGCGGGCTTCCCCACCGGCCTGAAATGGACCTTCATGCCGAAAGAGGTCGGCGAGCGCCCGCATTATCTGGTCGTCAATGCCGATGAATCCGAGCCCGGCACCTGCAAGGACCGCGAAATCCTGCGCCATGACCCGCACCTTCTCATCGAGGGCTGCATGGTGGCGAGCCGGGCGATGCGCGCCCACAAATGCTATGTCTATCTGCGCGGGGAATATATCGCCGAGCGCCACGCGCTGGAAAAGGCCGTCAAGGAAGCCTATGAGGCCAAGCTGATCGGCGAGAACAATGTGAATGGCTGGGATTTCGATCTCTATGTCCATCATGGCGCGGGCGCCTATATCTGCGGCGAGGAAACCGCGCTGCTGGAAAGCCTGGAAGGCAAGAAGGGCCAGCCGCGCCTGAAGCCGCCTTTCCCGGCCAATGCCGGGCTCTATGGCTGTCCGACGACGGTGAACAATGTGGAATCCATCGCCGTCGCGCCGACCATCCTGCGGCGTGGGGCGGAATGGTTCGCCGGCTTCGGCGCGCCCAACAATACCGGCACGAAGCTCTTCTGCATCTCCGGCCATGTGAACAAGCCGTGCAATGTGGAAGAGGAGATGAGCCTCACCTTCCGCGAACTGATCGACACCCATTGCGGCGGCATCCGCGGCGGCTGGGACAATCTCAAGGCGGTGATCCCGGGCGGGTCCTCGGTGCGCATGGTTCCGGCCGAGCAGATCATCGACTGCAAGATGGATTTCGACAGCCTGCGCGATCTCCAGTCCGGTCTCGGCACGGCGGCGGTGATCGTGATGGACAAGTCCACCGATCTCATCAAGGCGATCGCGCGGATCAGCTATTTCTACAAGCACGAGTCCTGCGGCCAGTGCACGCCCTGCAGGGAGGGCACGGGCTGGATGTGGCGCGTGGTCGAGCGCATGGCGCGCGGCGAGGCCGAGCATTCCGACATCGACATGCTGCTCGATGTCACCAAACAGATCGAGGGCCACACCATCTGCGCCCTCGGCGATGCGGCGGCCTGGCCGATCCAGGGCCTGATCAAGCATTTCCGCCATGAGATCGAAGAACGCATCGACCAGTACCGGGCGCCCCGCGCCCTGGTGCAGGGCCATGTGGTGGCGGCGGAGTAGGGTGATGTCTGGTTTTCGATACATGGTGCAATGGGGGCAGAGCTTTTTGCTCATTGCACTTTGCTGTGTTGGAAGCCTCATGCTGCTGGGCGGATTGTCGATCACTGTCTCGGACGAGTTCAATTATCGTGCGCTCGCATTCGCAATTTCGTTTCTCCTCATGCTGATTGGGGCGATCTGGTCCCTCTCGGACTGTCGTGCCAATTGGCTCGTAATTGCTGGCGCTGGCCTGATGTTTTCTGTCTCGGTTTTACTCGCTTTCGCAGAGGCTAATTCGGTCGTCATCTACATGGCCGCTGGAGCCCTGCTGGTGGTTCTTAGTTCCTTTTGGCTTGTTGGTTCGCGATCAGTCGAGGCCCTGCCAACCCAACAAACAGGTGTGAAATGACCGACACCTTCAAACTCAATATCGACGGCAAGGATATCGAGGTGCCGCGTTCTTATACGCTGATGCAGGCGTGTGAGGCGGCCGGCGCCGAGATCCCGCGCTTTTGCTATCATGAGCGCCTGTCGGTGGCCGGCAATTGCCGCATGTGCCTGGTGGAATGGGAAGGTGCGCCGAAGCCAATTGCCTCCTGCGCCCAGACCGTCGGCGATATGCGCCCGAACCGCGATGGCAGCGCGCCGAACATCCGTACCAGGGGCGACTATGTCGAGAAGGCGCGCAACGGGGTGATGGAGTTCCTGCTCATCAACCACCCGCTGGATTGCCCGATCTGCGACCAGGGCGGCGAGTGCGACCTGCAGGACCAGGCGGTGGCCTATGGCCGTGCCGGCAGCCGCTACGAAGAGAACAAGCGCGCCGTCGAAGACAAGAATATGGGGCCGCTGGTCAAGACGATCATGACCCGCTGCATCCAGTGCACGCGCTGTGTCCGCTTTGCCGCCGAGGTGGCGGGCGTGGAGGAGATCGGCATGATCTCGCGCGGCGAGGATGCCGAGATCACGACTTATCTGGAAAAGAGTCTCACATCCGAACTCAGTGGCAATGTGATCGATCTCTGCCCGGTCGGCGCGCTGACCTCCAAGCCCTACGCCTTCAATGCGCGCCCCTGGGAGCTGCGCAAGACCAGCTCGATTGACGTGATGGACGGTATGGGCGCGGCCATTCGCGTGGATGCCAAGGGCGATGCCGTCCTGCGGATCATGCCGCAGGTCAATGAAGAGGTGAACGAGGAGTGGCTCTCGGACAAGTCCCGCTTCGTCTGGGATGGCCTCCAGCGCCAGCGCCTTGATAAACCTTATATTCGCGAGCACGGAAAGCTGCGTCCGGCAAGCTGGGCGGAAGCCTTTGCGGCGGTGAAGGCCGCGCTGGCGAGCCCGGACAAGGTCGGCATGGTCGCCGGCGACCTCATCGAGGTTGAGCAGGCCAAGGCCGCGCTTGACCTTGCTCGCGCCCTCGGCATCCAGTCCACCGATTGCCGCCCGGCCGGCGCGCAATATGGCACCGATGGCGTGCGCGAACGCTATCTCCTCAACCCGACCTTCATGGGCGTGGAAGAGGCCGATGCCCTGCTGCTGATCGGCGCCAATCCGCGCACCGAAGCGCCGGTCTGGAATGCGCGCATCCGCAAGGCCTGGCTGTGGAACGGGCTGGAAGTCGGCATGATCGGCGAGGCCGCAGACCTCACCTATGACTATGCCTGGCTCGGTGCCGGCGCCGCGGCGCCGGACTTCAAGTCCAGCGATTTCTACAAGACGCTTGAAGCGGCCGAACGGCCCATGGTGGTCGTTGGCGAGGCGGCGCTCTGCCGCGCCGACGGCGAGGCGGTGCTGGCCGGCGCGCTGCAGATCGCCAATGAGGTGGGTGCGGTGAGCGAGGCCTGGGCCGGCTTTGGCGTGCTGCATACCGCGGCAGGCCGTGTCGGCGCGCTCGATGTCGGCTTCCTGCCGGGCGAGGGTGGGCTCGATACCGCCGGCATCCTGTCGGGCGCGGTCGATACCGTTGTCCTGCTCGGCGCCGATGAGGTGGACCTGTCCAATCTCAACCCGGCCGGCACGGTGATCTATGTCGGCTCCCACGGCGATGCCGGGGCCTCGCGCGCCGACATCATCCTGCCGGCAGCCGCCTACACCGAGATGGCTGCGACCTATGTAAACAGCGAAGGCCGGGTGCAGATGACCGCCAAGGCCGTCCAGCCCAAGGGCGAGGCCCGCGAGGGCTGGGCCATCTTCCGCGCCCTGTCGGATGTCCTGGGCAAGACGCTGGCCTATGACAGCGCCGAGGCCCTGCGTGCGGTGTTGCGCGAGCCGGAAGGCTCGGTCTTTGCCGGGCTCGGCTTTGCGCCGGGGGCGGCGGGCGCGGGCGCGCTGAAAGCCCTGATCGAGACGGATCAGGCCCTTTCGGACGCGCCGCTGACCTCACCGATCAAGGATTTCTATCTCACCAATCCCATCGCGCGGGCATCCAAGACCATGGCGGAGTGCTCTCTGCTGGGACGTGGTCTTGAAACCCCGGTGGCAGCGGAGTAGGGGCGGGCGCCATGAGTGCATTCATCCAGGAACACGGCATACTTTTCGGCACGCTCACCGTGGTGATCCAGATCGCGCTGTTCATGGTGGTCCTTCTGATCGCCCTGGCTTTCATCCTGCTTCTGGACCGCAAGGTCTGGGCGGCGGTGATGATGCGCAAGGGCCCGAACGTGGTTGGCCCATTCGGCTTGATGCAGAGTTTCGCCGACTTCGGAAAATTCCTTTTAAAAGAGATCGTTATCCCGGCAGGTGCGAACAAGACCGTGTTCCTGCTCGCCCCGATCCTGACCACGACGCTGGCCTTCGTGGCCTGGGCCGTTGTGCCCGTGGCGCCGGGCTGGGTGGTCGCCGATATCAATGTCGGCGTGCTCTATCTCTTCGCGGTCAGTTCGCTGGGCGTTTACGGCATCATCATGGGCGGCTGGGCGTCGAACTCGAAATATCCCTTCCTCGGCTCGCTGCGGTCTGCCGCGCAGATGGTTTCCTATGAAGTGTCCATTGGCTTCGTGATCGTCACGGTGATCCTGCTGGTCGGGTCGATGAATCTGACCGAGATCGTCAACGCGCAGGGCGGGGGTATCTGGACCTGGCATGCCTTTGCGCTGGATCATTTCCCGCTGATCCTGGTCATGTTCCCGATGTTCGTGATCTTCTTTGTCTCCGCGCTGGCCGAGACCAACCGCCCGCCCTTCGACCTGCCCGAGGCCGAATCGGAGCTCGTGGCCGGTTACCAGGTGGAGTATTCCTCCACGCCCTACCTGCTCTTCATGCTGGGCGAGTATCTCAACATTGTCCTGATGTGCGCGCTGATGACCACGCTGTTCCTGGGCGGCTGGCACGGCCCCGTGCCGCTGCCGGAACTGGCCGAGAACATGCCGGTGCTGGTCAACAATCTCGCCGCGCTCGCCTGGTTCGCGGCCAAGATGCTGTTCTGCTTCTTCCTTTTCGCCATCGTGAAGGCGATGGTGCCGCGCTACCGCTATGACCAGCTCATGCGCCTGGGATGGAAGATCTTCCTGCCCACCTCGCTCGCCGCCGTGCTGATCGTGTCGGGCTATGTCGTTTACACGGGAGTTCAGTCATGAGCGTTGCCCAGACCCTTCGGGGCATTTTCCTGACCGATTTTGTCGGCGCCTTCTGGCTCGCCCTGCGCGAGATGGGCCGGCGCAAGGCGACGGTGAACTATCCCTTCGAGAAGAACCCGCTCAGCCCGCGCTTTCGCGGCGAGCATGCCCTGCGCCGCTATGCCAATGGCGAGGAGCGCTGCATTGCCTGCAAGCTCTGCGAGGCGATCTGCCCGGCCCAGGCCATCACCATCGAGGCCGAACCGCGCGCCGATGGCTCGCGCCGCACCACCCGCTACGACATCGACATGGTAAAATGCATCTATTGCGGCTTCTGCCAGGAAGCCTGCCCGGTGGATGCCATTGTCGAGGGCCCGAACTTCGAATTTGCGACGGAAACGCGCGAGGAACTCTACTACGACAAGGAAAGGCTGTTGGAGAACGGTGACCGTTGGGAGCGGCTCATCGCCAAAAATCTCGAACTCGACGCACCGTACCGGTAGGCGGCGCGACTCAAACGCGCGGGGTGGGCTCACTGCCTTGCGATTCATCCGAACTCACGGCAGTCACGGCCCACGTTCCGAGGGGGCCTGAAGGGGCCAAGGCAAACGTTATGGAAGTCATTGCATTCTGGATTCTCGCAGTCATCGTCGGGGCGGCGGCGGTCTTCGTGATCGCGGCGCGCAATCCGGTGCATTCGGTGCTATGGCTGATCCTGTCCTTCTTCACCTCCGCGGCGCTGCTCGTCCTGATCGGGGCGGAGTTCCTCGCCATGCTGCTGGTGGTTGTCTATGTCGGCGCGGTCGCGGTGCTCTTCCTGTTTGTGGTGATGATGCTCGACGTGGACTTCGTCGAGCTGAAGCAGGGCACGCTGCAATACTGGCCCTTCGCTGTGCTTATCGGCCTGGCTTTCTTCGCCGAGATCGTGATGGTGCGCACCGTCGGCGTCGGCACGCGCCTTGAGCCCTCGCCCGGCGCCGACAGCAATGCCGAGGCCATCGGCCAGGTCATGTACACCGACTATCTCCTGCTCTTCCAGGTCGCGGGCATCATCCTGCTCGTCGCCATGATCGGCGCCATCGTGCTGACCCTGCGCCACCGCCCCTATGCGAAACGCCAGAACATCGCCAGGCAGACCGCGCGCCGTCGCGCCGACGCCACAGAGCTTGTCGATGTCACGCCCGGAAAGGGAATCTGAGCCACATGGAACTCACGCTCAACCATTATCTCCTGCTGTCGGCTTTCCTGTTCACGGTGGGTGTTGTCGGGATCTTCGTGAACCGCAAGAACATCATCGTCATCCTGATGGCGATCGAGCTGATCCTCTTATCGGTGAACATCAACCTGGTCGCCTTCTCGGTGTTCTCCGGGACGATCACAGGCCAGATCTTCGCCATGCTGGTGCTGACGGTGGCCGCCGCCGAGGCAGCCGTGGGGCTCGCCATTCTCGTGGTCTTCTTCCGGCTGCGCGGAGATATCTCCGTGGATGCCATCGACATGATGAAGGGGTAGCCGGGGCATGCTCTCAGATTCGCTCATTCTCTTTATCGTCCTGGCGCCGGGCCTCGCCGCGCTGACGGGGCTGTTCCACAAGCTCACCGGCGACCGGTTCGTGATGATCGTCACGACCGGCACGGTGCTGACCTGTGGCGCGCTGGCGCTGATCCAGCTGTTCGGCCACGCCTTTAGCGGCGGGCATGGCGCGGAAGAGGCGCTCGCCCATGGCGCCGAGCATGGCGAACATGCCGTGGCTGCATCCGGCGCGCATATCATCAAGCTGATGACCTGGATGGATGTTGGCGGCCTGGTGGCCGACTGGTCGGTTCGCGTCGATGGCCTGTCCATCACCATGATGGCGGTGATCACCTCCGTGGCCGGCCTCGTCCATCTCTACAGCTGGGGCTATATGAGCGAAGACCCGCACCGCGCGCGCTTCTTTGCCTATCTCTCGCTCTTCACCTTCATGATGCTCATGCTGGTGGTGGCCGACAATTTCATCCAGCTCTTCTTCGGCTGGGAAGGCGTGGGCCTCGCCTCATACCTGCTGATCGGCTTCTGGTACCAGAACAAGGCGCCCAACGATGCGGCCATCAAGGCCTTCGTGACCAACCGGGTCGGCGACTTCGGCCTGGCGCTCGGCATCATGGCGGTGTTCCTGGTCTTCGGGACGGTGCAGTTCCAGCCCGTCTTTGACCAAATTTCCGGCGCGGTCGCCCAGCACGCAAATCTGGTGGAAACCTACAATGCCGCTGTCGCTGCGGGCTCGGAGGCCGTCGCGCCGCCGGAACTGCTGGCCTATCTTGGTGAGGCGCTGCCGCTTGACTTCCTCGGCTATTCGCTGCCGGCGCTGGAAGTGATCGGCGTGCTGCTCTTCATCGGCGCGATGGGCAAGTCGGCCCAGTTCTTCCTGCATGTCTGGCTGCCGGACGCCATGGAAGGCCCGACCCCGGTGTCTGCCCTGATCCATGCGGCCACCATGGTGACCGCGGGCGTCTATCTCGTCTGCCTGCTCTCGCCGATCTATGAGTACACCGTCTGGGCCGCCGGCATGGTGACCGTGGTTGGCGCCGTAACGGCGCTTTATGCTGCCACGGTGGGTCTGGCGCAAAACGACATCAAGCGCGTCATCGCCTATTCGACCTGTTCCCAGCTCGGCTACATGTTCTTTGCCGCAGGTGTCGGCGCCTATGAGGGCGCGATGTTCCACCTCTTCACGCACGCTTTCTTCAAGGCGCTCCTGTTCCTCGGCGCCGGCTCTGTGATCCATGGCATGCACCATGAGCAGGACATGCGCCTGATGGGCGGGGTGCGCCGCTTCATGCCGATCACCTATGCTGCGATGATGATCGGTACGATCGCCATTATCGGCATCGGCATTCCGCTGATCGACCTGCCGATTGCCGGCTTTGCAGGCTTTTATTCCAAGGATGCGATCCTGGAGAGCGCCTTCGTGGCTGGGCAGGGTGGGGTGGCCTTCGGCACCATGGCTTTCTGGTTCGGCATCGCCGCCGCCGCGCTGACCAGCTTCTATTCCTGGCGCCTGATCTACATGACCTTCCATGGCCCCTATACCGGCAAGCACCTGCTCGCCCATGGCCATGGCGACCATCACGATGACCATCATGGCGAGGACGACCACGGCCATGATCCGCACGAGTCGCCCTGGGTGATGCTGATCCCGCTGATCCTGCTCTCGATCGGCGCGGTGCTCGCAGGCGTGATGTTCTACAATCCCATGTTCCACCATGGTGCGGACTTCTGGGGCAGCGCGATCCATCACGCCGCCGACAATCACATTATCCACGATATCGAGACTGTGAAGGAAGATCCCGCCTTCAACTGGGTGTTCCTGGCCCCGGTCATTGTCACCGTGCTCGGCTTCCTGGTGGCGACCTTCGTCTATCTGCTCAATCGCGGCATGGGCAAACGCATCGCCGACAAGGGCGGGCCGCTGCATGCCTTCCTGCTCAACAAATGGTATTTCGACGAGATCTACCAGGCGCTTATCGTCCGGCCGCTGGCCTGGCTGGGAGACCTGTTCTGGAAAGGCGGCGACGGGCGCATCATTGACGGGCTCGGCCCCAATGGCCTGGCCTGGGTGAGCAAGTGGGGTGCGCGGCGCCTGTCTGCGATGCATACCGGTTATCTCTATCACTATGCCTTCGTGATCATCGGCGCAGCCCTGATCTTCGGCGGCGTCCTCTACTGGCGTTCGGGAGTGTCGGGCTGATGGAAGGCTTTCCCATTCTAACCGCCCTGACCATGATGCCTCTGGCCGGCGCCCTGCTGATCATGCTCGTGCGCTCGGCGACCGGCAGCAGCGACAGCGAGAGCGACGGCAAGAAGGCGATCACCGCCGCGCTGGTCATTTCGCTCGCGACCTTTGTCGTGTCCGTGGTGGCGCTGACGGCCTACCGGCCCGGCGTGGATGGCTACCAGCTGGTCGAGGAAATCGCCTGGTACGGGCCGATCAAGTACAAGATGGGCGTGGACGGCCTGTCCATCCTGCTGGTCGTGCTGACCACGCTGCTCATGCCGTTCTGTTTCCTGGCGAGCTATGGCTCGGTGAAGAAGCGGGTGACGGAATATGTCGTCGCCTTCCTGATCCTGGAAACCTTCATGATCGGGGCCTTCTGTGCGCTCGACCTCATCCTTTTTTACATCTTCTTCGAAGCCGGCCTCATTCCGATGTTCATCATCATCGGCGTATGGGGCGGGGTGAACCGGGTCTATGCCTCGTTCAAGTTCTTCCTCTACACGCTGCTCGGCTCGCTCTTCATGCTGGCCGCCGTGGTCTACATGTACCTGCAGGCAGGTTCGAGCGATTTTGCCGTGCTCGAACAGACCGCCTTCGAGCCCGGCGCGCAGACCTGGCTGTGGCTTGCCTTCTTCGCGAGCTTCGCGGTGAAGCTGCCCATGTTCCCGGTGCACACCTGGCTGCCGGATGCGCACGTGCAGGCGCCAACGGCGGGCTCTGTGATCCTGGCCGGGATCCTGCTGAAGCTCGGCGGCTATGGCTTCATGCGCTTCTCGCTGCCCATGTTCCCCGATGCCAGCCAGTTCTTCCAGCCCTTCATGTTCACCCTGTCGGTGATCGCCATCGTCTATGCCTCGCTGGTCGCCTGGCGCCAGACCGACATGAAGAAGCTGGTGGCCTATTCCTCGGTGGCACATATGGGATTTGTCACACTGGGCCTTTTCTCCTTCACCGAGATCGGCATTCAGGGCGCGGTGTTCCAGATGCTCAGCCACGGTCTCATCTCCGGCGCGCTGTTCCTCGTTGTCGGCGTGATCTATGACCGCGCCCACACACGCGAGATTTCCGCCTTTGGTGGCCTCGTGCACCGCATGCCGGTCTATGCGACCCTCTTCATGCTGTTCACCATGGCCAATGTCGGCCTGCCGGGCACATCCGGCTTCGTCGGTGAGATCCTCACCATGGTCGGCGCCTTCCAGGCCTCGACCTGGGCAGCGGTCGGCGCGGCGCTGGGCGTGATCTTCTCGGCCGTCTACATGCTGACGCTCTATCGCCGTGCGGTCTTCGGCCAGCCCAATCCGGAGATGGAAGCCAAGATCGAGCGCGGCGAGATCTCGATGAAGGATGTCAACACGCTGGAGCTGGTGTGCCTCGTTCCGCTGGCGCTCGGCGTCATCATCCTCGGCGTGAAGCCGGACCTGATTTTCGACATTACCCAGGGCGCGTCCGAACGTGTCCTGACCCTGATGGCTGGAGGCTGAGCGGATGCTGGACTGGACCGCCATTCTGGAAACCGTCGCACCGGAAACGCTGCTGGTCGCGGTGGGCCTCCTCGGCACGCTGGTGGGCGCCTTCCTGAAGGAGCGCTTTGCGCGCGTGGCCTTCAAGCTCGGTGCGCTCGCCCTGTTCGCAGCGGCCGCGCTCGCTGTCTATTACTGGGAGGGCGGGGAAGCCTTCGGCGGGTTGGTGACAACAAACCCGTTCGTGAACTTCGCCAAGGCCGTCAGCTTCGGCGTGGCCGGTGTGGCGCTGTGGATCGCCGACGGCTTTTTCGACCGTCACGGCACGCTGCGCTTCGAGTATCCGCTGCTGATGCTGTTTGCCGCCTTTGGCATGGGGCTGACGCTCTCAGCCTCAGACCTGATGACGCTCTATATGGGTGTGGAGACGCTGAGCCTGTCGTCTTATGTGCTGGCCAGTTTCCACCGCGACAGCCCGCGCTCGGCGGAAGCCGGCCTGAAATATTTCGTGCTCGGCGCGTTGGCCTCGGGCCTGCTGCTCTATGGCGCCTCGCTGGTCTATGGCTTTACCGGCTCGACCAATTTTGAGGAGATTGCCGGCTCTGAAATGGGTATCGGCCTGCTCTTCGGCATGGTGCTGATGATTTCCGGCCTTGCCTTCAAGGTCTCTGCCGCGCCGATGCATGTGTGGACGCCGGATGTCTATGAAGGCGCGCCGACGCCGGTCGTCGCCTTCTTCTCCGCCGCGCCGAAAATGGCCATGATGGTGGTGTTCGCCAATGTCATGTTCACCCTGTTCGGCGAGGCTGTGGACGACTGGCAGCTGATCATCGCGATCATCTCCGGGGCTTCCATGGTGATCGGTTCGTTCGGTGCATTGTTGCAGAACAATATCAAGCGCCTGATGGGGTATTCCTCCATCGCCAATATGGGGTACGCGCTCGTGCCGGTGGCCGCCGGGGCCGATATCGGCGCGCCGTCGCTGCTGCTCTTCATGACCATCTATGTCATTGCCTCGCTGGGCATGTTTGCCGGCATCCTGATGATGCGCCGCACAGGCGGCATGGTGGAGGATATCAGCGAGCTGGGCGGGCTCATCCGCTCGCGCCCGGTGGTGACGCTGGCGCTGACCGCGATCCTGCTTTCGATTGCCGGTATTCCGCCGCTGGCAGGGTTCTGGGCCAAGCTGGATGTGATCCAGGCCGGCATGGCCGCCGGGCTTCTGCCGCTGGTCATCATGCTGGTCATCGCGTCGGTGGTCTCGTGCTATTATTATCTGCGCGTCATCAAGGTGATGTGGTTCGACGAGCCGATGGAAGAGTTCCAGTCGGCCGACCCGTCGGTGGCGCTCACCGTGGTGGTTTGTGGCCTGCTCATGTTCCCGGGCCTGATGGTCTTTATCGGCGTGCTGGGTGGCTGGACCGACGCGGCCGCCATGGGGCTGGCCAATTGAGCCTGCCGGCCGCCATTCACTGGCACGATGAGATCGACAGCACGAACGAGGCCGCAAAGCGTATCGCCCAGGCTGGCCCCTTCGCGCCGCAATGGATCGCCGCGCGCCGCCAGAGTGCCGGCCGTGGCCGGCTCGGACGCGGCTGGGCCTCGCCGGATGGCAATCTCTTCGCCACAGCGCTCCTGCCCGTGCCGGGCGGTGTGGCCGATGCGCTGAAACTGCCCTTTGCCGCCGCACTGGCGGTTCACGATCTCATCGCGCACTATGCCGTGAGCAGTTTTGGGCTCGGCCTGAAATGGCCCAATGATGTGCGCCATGAGGGGCGCAAACTGTCAGGCATCCTGGTGGAATCGGGCGCCACAGCTGACGGGAACTGGGCCGCGGTCGGCATGGGGGTGAACCTGGCTCATGTGCCGGAAGGCCTGGACCAGCCGGCCGCCTGCCTCGCCGAGCTCATGGCCGGGCGTGAGGTGCCGTCTCCCGAAGCGGCGCTTGAGGTGCTTGCGGGCCGGCTGGCGGTGCGCTGCGAGGAAGCCTGGCGCGACTTCGCCATCACACGCGATGCCTGGTGTGCACGCGCGGAAGGGCGCGACAGCCCGGTCCGCGCAAGGGTCCAGGACGAGTTGGTCGAAGGCCTGTTCGATGGGCTCGATCTCGATGGCGGGCTGATCCTGCGATTGCCGAGCGGCGTGCGCCGCACCATAAGGGCAGGGGATGTGGAACTGGTGAGAAGGGTATGAGCGAGATGCTGCTGGCCATTGATGTGGGCAACACGAACACGGTCTTCGCCGTCCATGACGGGGAAAGCTGGGTTGCGCGCTGGCGCAGCCATACCGATCCGACCAACACGGCCGACGATTATGCCGTCTGGCTGTCGCAGATGTGCCAGATGGAGGCGCTGCCCTTCGGCAAGATCACCGGCTGCATCGTCTCGAACGTGGTGCCGCAGGCCCAGTTCAACTTCCGCAATTTCGCTCGCCGTTACCTGAACCTGGAGCCGGTCTTTGTCGGCGACCCGAATGTCGAGATCGGCGTCGCGGTACGCATCGACCGGCCCGAGCAGGCCGGCGCGGACCGTCTGGTCAATGCCGTTGGCGCGCATCTGCTTTATCCCGGCGCGCTGATCGTGGTCGACAGCGGCACGGCGACCACCTTCGATATCGTTGGCGAGGATGGCGGGTTCGAGGGCGGCATCATCGCCCCGGGCATCAATCTCAGCCAGAAGGCGCTGCACGATGCGGCCTCGGCCCTGCCGCGCATCGCCATCCAGCGTCCGCCCCGCGTGATCGGCAAGGACACTGTCACGGCCATGCAGTCGGGCATCTTCCTGGGCTATACCGAACTGATCGACGGGCTGGTGCGCCGGATCAAGAAGGAGTACGGCAAGCCCATGACCGTGGTCGGGACCGGTGGCATTGCCTCGCTGTTCGAGGGGACGAGCGAGGAAATCGACATATATGATCAGGATGTGACCATTCGCGGCCTGCTGGAAATCTACCGGCGCAACCAATCCTGAGAGCCTGATGCAGACTGATCCCACCTCCGGCGCCGAACTGTTCTTCCTCCCCCTTGGCGGATGCGAGGAAATCGGCATGAACCTCAACGCCTATGGCTATGGCCCGGAGCACGACCGGCGCTGGATCATCGCCGATATGGGGGTGACCTTCGGCGACGACACCACGCCGGGCGTGGACCTGATCTGCGCTGATCCGGAATATCTGGTCGGCGAGCAGATCGAGGCGATCTTCCTGACCCATGCCCATGAGGACCATATCGGCGCCACCGGCCTCCTGTATCGCCGCCTGAAGACCCGCGCGCCGATGTATGCCACCCCCTTCACCGCCGAGCTGACCCGCGCGAAACTGCTGGAACATGGCCTCGACGCCGGCGAGATCCTGAAGACCATCGAGCTGGAAAGCACGGTCGAGGCTGGCCCGTTCAGCGTGCGCTATGTCACGCTGACCCACTCCATCCCCGAGCCGAACGCACTGGCGATCACCACACCGCTCGGCACCATCCTGCATACCGGCGACTGGAAGATCGATCCCGATCCGCGCATTGGCGCGTCCACCGATATCGAGGGCCTGTCCCGGATCGGCGATGAGGGCGTGCTCGCCATGGTTTGCGACAGCACCAATGTCTTTGTCGACGGCGAGGCCGGCAGCGAGGCCACCGTGCGGGGCAATCTTGAAGCGGTGATCGCCGCCCAGGAAGGGCGCGTGGCCGTTGCCACCTTCGCCTCCAATGTGGCGCGGGTGAAAAGCGTGATCGAGGCGGCCGCCGCCTGCGGGCGCAGTGTTTGCCTCGTCGGCCGCTCGATGCACAAGGTCACCGACGCGGCGAAGGCCGTGGGCCTGCTCAAGGATGTCGCCGAGTTCGTCGAGGAGGAGGAGGCCGGCTATCTGCCGCATGATTCCATCCTCTATCTGTGCACCGGCAGCCAGGGTGAGGCCCGCGCCGCGCTCTCGCGCATCGCCCGCGGCGACCATCGCAATGTGTCGCTCTCGGAAGGCGATACGGTGATCTTTTCCTCGCGCGTCATTCCCGGCAATGAGAAGGGCATCTTCGCGCTGATGAACCAGCTGGCCGATGCCGGTGTCCAGGTGATCACCGATCGCATGTCCGCTGAGAACCCGATCCATGTCTCCGGCCACCCCTGCCGGGACGAGCTGGCGAAGATGTATGGCTGGGTGCGCCCGAAGATTTCCGTGCCGGTCCATGGCGAGCGCCGCCACACGCTGGAGCATGCGCGCTATGCCCTCTCGATGCAGGTGCCGCTGGCGGTGGCCCCGCGCAATGGCGAGCTGGTGAAGCTCGCGCCTGGCCGGCCGGAGATCATCGATCTGGTGCCCGTCGGCCGGCTGATCCTGGATGGCGACCGTCTGGTGCCGGAGGACAGCGGCGGTCTCACCGAACGCAAGCGGCTGGCCGAATATGGCTATCTGCATGTCGCCATCGCGATGGACGAGGATGGCGATGTCATTGACGGTCCGCTGGTGACCGCGCGCGGCCTGGTGGAGGAAGACGGGCGCCTGGCCGATGAGAGCCTCGATACGCTGGACGAGGCCGCCGAGGCCGCGCTCTCCCGATTGAAGCGCAAGGACCTGACCGACGATGATGCGGTGGAGCGCACCATCGGCCGGGCCGTGCGCAAGGCCGCCGAAAGCGTGTTCGGCCGCCGCCCGATTATCGATGTCACCGTGTTGAGGAGCTGAATTTCATGGCCGAGGATTTCCAGATCGGACCGCTCAATCATGTCGGCATTGCCGTGCCGGACCTGACCGAGGCGATCGAGACCTACAAGACCCTGTACGGCGCGACCGATGTCACCACGCCGTTCGACATGCCCGCCCAGGGCGTGAAGGTGTGCTTTGTGAACCTGCCCAATGCCCAGATCGAACTGATCGAGCCGCTGGACGAGAACAGCCCGATCCACAATTTCATCCAGAAGAATCCCAAGGGTGGCCAGCACCATGTCTGCTTCGAGGTGCGCGACATCCACGAGGCGGTCGAGGAAATGGGCAAGCGCGGCGCGACGGTGCTGAACGAGCCGCGAATCGGTGCCCACGGCACGCCGATCATCTTCGTGCATCCGAAGAATTCCAATGGCGTGCTGATCGAGCTGATGGAAACGCCCAAGGGCGATCACTGATGACCCTCACCGGTGCCGTCGTCTTCTTTGTCATCCTGTGGTGGATCTGCTTCTTCGTCGTCCTTCCGATCGGCGTGCGCAGCCAGCATGAGGATGACAGTGTCATTGACGGCACCGAGGGGGCCGCGCCGGTTGATCCCATGCTCGGCAAGAAAGCGCTCTGGGCAACCTATGGTTCGGCGGGGCTGACTGCTCTTTTGTTGGTCATCTCCCATGTGATTGATTTTCAGGCCCTGCTCGGCGGGGGCTAAACTGTTCCCAACAGCTTGTCTTGCAGCAGGATTTGCCCCAGCGTCCCGTTATGGGACGTAGTATAGGCAAGATCATCTTCATACTGGTCGCAGGGCTCGTGGGATTTCTCGCAGCGCTGTGGTCGGCCGGTATGTTCGGCGGTGGCCGGGGCCTGGCGTTCAGCGATGTTTCCGTCAACGGATGGGAGTCGGATTGGGCAATCGGCTCGTCGGCGGCAGGGATGATCACCCGCGCCCGGGTCGCCCGTCACGGACTGCTCGCCCTGTCAAAGGAAGAGGCGATCTACTTCACCCGCAACACCGACGATGCCGGCCAGCCGCTTGTCGAAGGATGCGACTATCGCCTGACCGGCGGCGACCAGCCCTCCCAGTGGTGGTCCCTCACGCTCTACGATTCCGACAGCCTTCTGCCGATGAATGATGATGGCGCGCTCTCGCTCGACCGCACCAAGACCGGCGGCGCCGATGCCTGGCTGGCGACGATTTCCGCCCGCCAGCCGGCCCATGACGGCTTCTGGATCTCCAGCCGCAATGCCAGGAATTTCGACCTCACACTTCGGCTCTACCGCCCTGTGAGCGCCGTGCTGAGCGATCCTGAAACCCATCTCAACACGCCGTCGATCCAGCGTGTGGCCTGCCGCGAAGGGGCAGGGCGATGACGGGCTTCCTGCTCAAGGTGGCCACCTTCCTGGGCATCGCGGCGATTGCCTATGTGGTGACGCTGCACATGATCCCGCGGGTCATCATGGGCAAGCTGTTCTCGCGCATGGAAGCCGGCGGTGTGCCCCTGCACGGCTTTGCCCTGTCGCCGCGCATGACACCGGACACCCAGACCGTGGTGCGCGCCTCGCCGGACCTTGCCTATTCCATCTGCCGGTTCGACTTTGGCGACGCCGGCTATGAGGTCCAGGTGGAAGTGGCAGCCTATGACCGCATGGCCTCGGTTTCCTTCTTTGACATGCGCACCAACAATTTCGCCGTTCGGCGTGTTCCGGAAGGCCAGCCGGTGCTGATCAAGCTGCGCGCGCCGGGCCACTATGATTTCAGCGAGATCGCTGACAATGACGAGCCGCAGCTGCCCGCCGACACGATTGAGAGCCCTTCCGAGCGCGGCGTCATCCTCATCCGCCGGTTGGCGCCGAGCGCGGCCGATTATGAGCGGGTCGTGGCGATATCGGGGGGAGATGCCTGTGGGGCTGTCAGTATGCCGACGGACATTCTGAGCCTGCCGGAAACCTAGGCCTAGCCAGAGCGCGCGCGGCGCGCTAGCGAAGCAGCCGATCTGTCCACCCTCTTTGTCAGAGATTTCATTCGAATGCGTCTGTCCCGCTATTTCCTTCCGGTGACCAAGGAAGCCCCCGCCGAAGCCACGGTTGTGAGCCACCAGTTGATGCTGCGCGCGGGCATGATCCGCCAGGGCAGCGCCGGCATCTATTCCTGGCTGCCGCTGGGCTTCAGGGTGCTGAAGAAGATCGAGCAGATCGTGCGCGAGGAGATGGATCGCGCCGGGGCCATCGAGATGCTGATGCCGACGCTGCAATCGGCCGATCTGTGGCGCGAATCCGGGCGCTATGATGCCTATGGGCCCGAGATGCTGCGTATCGAGGACCGCTCCGGCCGCGACCTGCTCTATGGGCCGACCAATGAGGAGATGATCACCGAGATCTTCCGCGCCTATGTGAAGAGTTACAAGCAGCTGCCGCTCAATCTCTATCACCAGCAATGGAAGTTCCGTGACGAGATCCGCCCGCGTTTCGGCGTGATGCGCGGGCGCGAGTTCCTGATGAAGGATGCCTACAGCTTCGATGTCGATGAGGCTTCGGCGCGCGTCGCCTACCAGAAGATGTTCGCCTCCTATCTGAACACGTTCAACCGCCTGGGCGTGACGGCCATTCCGATGCAGGCCGATCCCGGCCCGATCGGCGGCGATCTCAGCCATGAATTCATCATCCTGGCCGAGACCGGCGAAAGCGCGGTATTCTGCGACCGCGCGCTGCTGGACGTCCCGGTGCCGGGGCGCGATTTCGACTTCGAGGACCATGCCGCGCTGGAAGCCGAAATGGAAAAGCGCACGCAGTACTATGCGGCCACCGAGGAAAAGCATGACGAGGCGGCGTTCGCGGCCATCCCCGACGAGCGCAAGATCGCCGCGCGCGGCATCGAGGTCGGTCACATCTTCTATTTCGGCACGAAATATTCCAAGCCGATGAAGGCCGAGATCCAGACCGCCGATGGCCAGCTTACCGAGATCCATGGCGGCAGCTATGGCATCGGCGTTTCGCGCCTGGTCGGCGGCATCATCGAGGCCTCCCATGATGAGAAGGGGATCGTCTGGCCGGCCAGCGTCTCGCCTTTCGATATCGGCCTTCTCAATCTGCGCGCCAGCGATGCAGAGTGCACCGCGGCGTGTGACGAGGCCTATCAACGCCTTGAAAATGCCGGCTTTGACGTCCTTTACGATGACAGAGACGAGCGGCCCGGAGGAAAATTCGCCACCATGGACCTGATCGGATTGCCCTGGCAGCTTGCCATCGGCCCGCGTGGCCTGAAGGCCGGCACGGTGGAATTGAAAGACCGCGCCAGCGGTGAGACCGAGGAGCTCTCCCTGGATGCGGCCCTCCACAAGCTGACCGGCGCGCGCGCCTGAGCATGGCGAGCGGACACACCCCCTTCGGCACGGTCGAGCGCGCACTGGCCTGGCGTTATGTGCGTGCGCGGCGCGAGCATGGCGGGCTGTCGCTGACCGCGATCCTCTCCTTTGCCGGCATCGCGCTGGCGGTGTTCGCGCTGATCGTCATCATGTCGATCATGGCCGGCTTCCGCGCCACGCTGCTGGACGCGCTGCTCGGCGGCCAGCCGCACGTGATCGTCTCGATCAACCACATTCCCGAAGCCGAAGCGGATAACATCATCGAGCGCATCGAGCGCGTCGAGGGCGTGCAGTCGGCAACGCCGTATCTGGAAAACCAGGTACTGGTGACCAGCGACTATGCCGCCACAGGCGCGGTCGTGAAATCGATCACGCGCAAGGAGCTGGAAGGCTACAGCTTCCTGGAGGATGACGGCGCGCAGATGCTTGAGGCAGCCGGCTTCGGCGAGGGGCGAAACGGCGGGGATGTCATCCTGCTGGGCGCCTATCTCGCCAGCGGGCTCGGCGTGCGCGTGGGAGACGAGGTGAACCTCATCTCGCCTCAGACCAATTCCACCATCATGGGCCAGACCCCGCGCAACAAGACCTATCGCGTCGGCGGCACTTTCAAGACCGGCAGTGTCGAACTCGATCGGGTCTATATCTTCATGCCGTTGGAGCAGGGGCAGATTTTCTTCCAGCATAGGGAAAGCTACCAGGCCGTGGATGTCCGGTTGGTCGATCCTGAGGCGACGGAGCTTGCCGAGCAGCGCATAAGAAATGCCGTGGGCCAGCCCGTGGGCATCGACACCTGGAAGCGGATCCGCGCGCAGTATCTCAATGCGCTGAACATCGAGCGAAACATGATGTTGCTGATCATGCTCGTGCTGGTCTTCATCACCTCACTGAACATCATTTCCGGCGTCCTGATGCTGGTGAAGAACAAGACCCGCGACATCGCCATCCTGCGCACAATCGGCGCGACGCGCGGCACCATGATGCGCGTCTTCATCATGATCGGCGGAGCGCTCGGCCTGATCGGCGCGCTGACGGGCATGACCCTCGGTGTGTTGTTTGTGGTCAACATCCCGAATATCGAATGGGCCTTCGCCCAGTTCGGAATCGTGCTGTTCGATCCCGGCACCTATGGCCTGGAAGGCCTGCCGGCGCGGCTCTCATGGGCCGAGGTGCTCGGCTCTGCCGGATGGGCAGCGCTGATGTCGGTCGTCGTCACGCTCTGGCCAGCCTGGCGCGGGGCGAGCATCGACCCTGTCGAAGCTCTGAGGTTCGAATGATGACGCCTGTCCTGGAACTGCGCGGGGTGCACCGCACCTATGAAACCGGCGAGGGCGAACTGCCCGTGCTGACCGGCGCAGACCTGGCGCTGGCGCCGGGCGAACTGGTCGGCCTTGTCGGCCCGTCTGGTTCGGGCAAGTCGACCCTCTTGCACACCGCCGGCCTGCTGGAGCGCCCGGACGAGGGCGGGGTCTTTCTCGACGGCGAGGATTGCCTCGCCCTGTCGGACAATGACCGCACCCGCCGGCGGCGCGAGAAGCTCGGCTTCGTCTACCAGTTCCACCACCTGCTTCCCGAGTTCAACGCGCTCGACAATGTCGCCATGCCGCTGCTGGTTGACGGCGCGAAGAAGAAGGCCGCGCGTGAGCGGGCTGCCAGCTTGCTGGCCGATATGGGCCTGTCGGAGCGCCTCAAGCACCAGCCGGGCCAGCTTTCGGGCGGAGAGCAGCAGCGTGTCGCCATCGCCCGCGCGCTGGTCAACGATCCGCGCCTCGTCATCGCCGACGAACCCACCGGCAATCTCGACCCGGCCACCACCGAACGCGTCTTCGCCGCCCTCGTCTCGAAGTCGCGCAAGGAAGGCGCCGCCGTACTCGTGGCGACCCACAATATGGCGCTGACGGCCTATATGGACCGCGTCGTGACCATCGACCGTGGTCATATCGTCACCTTCCAGCCGGCACCGGCCGAGTAAGGCGTAGGCGCCAACACGCCTTGGCAGCGAAAACCTGTGGAACTCTAACTTAGGCGGTTCACCTCTCGCACTGGCTGAGGCAATGTGCGAACAAGAGGAGAACGCGCATGTCTGATTCGCCCTTCGTGCATCTGGCCGTCCGCTCCAGCTATTCGCTGCTGGAGAGCATGATCACGCCGAAGGCGCTGGTGCTGTGGGCGGCCGAGCACGAGATGCCGGCGATCGCGGTCACCGACCACAACAATCTCTTCGGGGCGCTGGAAATCTCCGAGACGCTTTCGGGCGACGGCGTCCAGCCCATTGTCGCCTGCTGTTTCGATATCCTGGAAGATGAACGCAAGGGCGAGACCAGCCGGGTGAGCCTCTATGCACAGAACGAAGCCGGCTATCGCCGCCTGATGCGGCTCAGCTCGCTGGCCTATCTGGAAGCCCATGACGGTGTGCCCAAGCTCGCGCGCGGACACCTGCTGAGAGAGACCGGCGGCCTGATCCTTTTCACCGGCGGGGTCGAGGGCCGCGTCGGTCAGCATCTGGCAAAGGGCCGGAATGAGGAAGCGCGCGAGGAGTTGGAGCAGCTCAGCGCGGCCTATCCCGGCCGTTGCTATGTCGAGATCATGCGCCATGGTGCGCCGGAGGAGGCGGTGGTCGAGCCGGGCCTGCTCGACCTCGCCTATGAGATGAGCCTGCCCATCGTGGCGACCCATGATGCGCGCTTCATGAAGCCCACCGATGCCGGTGCGCATGATGCCATGATGTGTATCTCCCATGGCCGTTATCTCGGCGAGGAGGATCGCCCGCGCGTCCAGCCGAGCCAGTATCTGAAATCTGCCGATGAGATGAGCATCCTGTTCGCCGACCTGCCCGAGGCGATCGCCACCACAGCCGAGGTGGCCCGGCGCTGCGCGGTCAAATCGGAAAAGCATGCGCCCATCCTGCCGAGCTTTGCCCAGGGCGATAAATCGGAAATCGACGAGCTGCGCGAGCAGGCCACCGAGGGCCTGGAAAAGCGCCTGGCCGATGCCGACAAGCTCTATGCGACGCGCGAGGCCTATTTCGAGCGGCTCGACTATGAGCTCGGCATTATCGAGCGGATGGGCTTTCCCGGCTACTTCCTGATCGTGTCGGACTTCATCAAATGGGCCAAGGCGCAGAGCATTCCGGTGGGGCCAGGCAGGGGCTCCGGCGCCGGCTCGCTGGTTGCCTGGTCGCTCCTGATCACCGATCTCGATCCCTTGCGCTTCGACCTGCTGTTCGAGCGCTTCCTCAATCCCGAACGGGTCTCAATGCCCGACTTCGACGTCGATTTCTGCCAGGAGCGGCGCGGCGAGGTGATCCGCTATGTCCGCGACAAGTATGGCGCCGACAGCGTGGCCATGATCATCACCTTCGGCACGCTGCAGGCCAAGGCCGTGGTGCGCGATGTCGGCCGGGTGATGCAGATGCCCTATGGCCAGGTCGACCGGCTGGCCAAGCTCATCCCGTTCAATCCGGCCAATCCGCCCAAGCTGAAGGATGCCATCGCCGACGAGCCGAAATTCGACGAGGAAGTCGATGCCGACCCACGCGTCGGAGAACTGCTCGATACCGCGCTGCAGCTGGAAGGGCTCTACCGCTCGGCCGGCACGCACGCCGCCGGCGTCGTCATCGCCGACCGTCCGCTCACCGAAATCGCACCGCTTTACAATGATCCGCGCTCGGACCTGCCGGCCACCCAGTTCAACATGAAGTGGGCCGAGAGCGCAGGCCTCGTAAAGTTCGACTTTCTCGGCCTGAAGACGCTCACTGTGATCGAACGCGCGCTGAATTTCATCCGCCGCGACGGGCGTGATGTCTGCTCGAAGTGGCGCACTTTCGATGACGAGGCGACCTATGAGCTGATGGCGTCCGGCGAAACGCTCGGCGTGTTCCAGCTGGAAGGCCAGGGCATGCGCGACACGCTGCGCAAGGTACGGCCCGGCAATATCGAGGATGTCATCGCCATCATCTCGCTCTACCGGCCCGGCCCGATGGACAATATCCCGGTCTATGTGGCCGGGAAGGAAGACCCGAAAAATGTCCGCTACCAGCACCCGGATCTCGAACCGGTCCTGGAGGCGACCTATGGGGTGCCGGTCTACCAGGAACAGGTCATGCGGATGGCTCAGGAAATTGCCGGCTATTCGCTCGGCGAGGCCGACCTGCTGCGCCGGGCCATGGGCAAGAAAAAGGTCGAAGAGATGGTCGCGCAGAGGAAACGCTTCTGCGAGGGCGCGGCCGAGCTGAAAGGCATGGACGAGGCGCTGGCCAACGAGATCTTCGACACGATGGAGAAGTTCGCCGGCTATGGCTTCAACAAGTCCCATGCGGCCGCCTATGCCGCCATCGGCTATCATACCGGCTATCTGAAATGCCATTTCCCGGTCGAGTTCCTGGCCGCCTCCATGAGCCTCGACCTGCACAATACCGACAAGCTCGCCGCCTTTGTGCAGGAGGCCAAGCGGCTGAAGATCGAGGTGATCGCGCCGGAAGTCATGGCCTCGACCGCCGATTTCGATGTGCGCGATGGCGCGATTGTCTATGCCCTCGGCGCGTTGAAGGGCGTCGGGCTTGAGGCCATGAAGCACCTGGTCTCGATCCGCGAGACCGGGGGAGTGTTCAGGGACCTGCACGATTTTGCCGAACGGGTGGACCCCAACCAGATCAACAAGCGCGCCTTCGAGCAGCTCGCCCGGGCCGGCGCCTTCGACCCGCTGGAATCCAATCGCGCCCGGGCGCTGGCGGCCGCGCCAGTGCTGGTGGCCGAGGCCTCGCGCGCGACGGCAGACCGCGAAGGCGGGCAGGGCGGGCTGTTCGGCGAGGAGGAAACCTCGGTGCGCGCGCCGCTGCCCTCCGCCAAGGCCTGGAACGGCCAGCAGAAGCTGGACGAGGAATTCAAGGCCATCGGCTTCTATCTCTCCGGCCACCCGCTCGACGATGTGCTGGAAAGCCTCGACCGCTCGCGCGTGACCATGGCGCACGAGATTTCCGAGAAGGCCGAGGACGGCAAGGCGCTGGAACTGATCGGCATTGTCCGTGCCCGGGTCGACAAGCCGGCGCGCCGGGGCGGCAAGTTCGCCTTCCTCACCCTGTCGGACCCGTTCGGCGAGGTCGAGCTGATGGTCTATCCGGAAGTGCTCTCGGAGCAGTATGAGAAGCTGCAGGTCGGCAATGCCATTGCGGTGACGGCCAGCGTGCGGCGCAATGGCGACGAGATCCGCCTGGCCGCCGAGGTGATCAAGCCGATTGCAGAAGCGCGCCTCTCGCGGCCCAGCCCAGCGCTCACCGTGCGGCTGGGCGCGGGCGCCGATCCGGGCGATCTTGGCGCCATCGCCACGGCCCTGCGCGGGCGGCCGGGCCTGGATAGTGGCGCGCTGCGTATCGAAATCCCGCTGGAGGATGGCCGTTTGGTGACCTTGGAACTGGAAGGGGAATACCCCACCGATATCCGCGCGGTGCAGGCGCTGAAATCGGCCGCCGGGGTCGATCAGGTGGTTGCCGCCTGACCTGGAGTGGAACTCGCGGTTGCGCCACGCGTGCAATTGTGTATAGGCACCGCCTTCAACCCCTGTGCACGGGCGCATCCGGTGCGGGCTGCCAAAGTCGGTAGTCCCGTGACGCCCGTGACGGTCAACCGGATGGAGACAATTAAGATGGCTTTGCCTGATTTTACCATGCGCCAGCTGCTGGAAGCCGGCGTCCACTTCGGACACCAGACCCACCGCTGGAACCCGAAAATGAAGCGCTACATCTATGGCGAGCGCTCGCACATCCACATTCTCGACCTGTCGAAGACCGTGCCGCTGCTGCACCAGGCGCTGGTTCAGGTCCGTGACACCGTCGCCAAGGGCGGCCGTGTGCTGTTCGTTGGTACCAAGCGCCAGGCGGCCGAGCCGATCGCCGAGGCCGCTGGCCGTTGCGCCCAGTACTATATCAACCACCGCTGGCTCGGCGGCACGCTGACCAACTGGCAGACCGTGTCGCACTCGATCAAGCGCCTGAAGGAACTGCAGGCCATGTTCGAAAGCGGCGGCGGCGAAGGCCTGACCAAGAAAGAGCTGTTGAACCTTGAGCGCGAGCGCGACAAGCTCGACCGCGCCCTTGGCGGTATTGCCAATATGGGCGGCCTGCCGGACCTGATGTTCGTGATCGACACCAACAAGGAAGCCATTGCGGTGAAGGAAGCCCGCAAGCTCGGCATCCCCGTTGTGGCCGTGGTCGACACCAACTGCGATCCCGACGACATCAATTTCCCGTTCCCGGGCAATGATGACGCCGCGCGCGCGATTTCGCTCTACTGCAACCTGGTTGCCGATGCCGTGGTCGATGGCCTGGCTGAGTCCACCGCCAATCTCGGCGTGGACCTGGGCGACCTTGAAGATCTGGGCGAACTGGCCGATGCCGATGCGGCACTGGCCGAACTGTCCGAAGAGTCGACCGAGGAAGCGACCGAAGAGAGCACGGAAGACCAGCCGTCTGCCTGAGACCAGGCGACTGTGACAACACCCACCAACCTCCCAAGCTGAAGAGCAGATCCATGGCTCAAATTACCGCCGCCCTAGTGAAAAGCCTGCGCGAGAAGACCGGCGCTGGCATGATGGACGCCAAGAAGGCCCTCGTGGAAAGCGATGGCGACATGGAAGCCGCCGTCGACTGGCTGCGGGCCAAGGGCCTGTCCAAGGCTGCCAAGAAGTCCGGCCGCACCGCGGCTGATGGCCTGGTGGCGGCCCTGGTGTCGGAAGACGGCAAGACCGGCGCGCTGGTCGAGCTGAATGCCGAGACCGACTTCGTGGCCCGTAACGCCCAGTTCCAGGCGGCGCTGAAAGGCATCGCCGCCGCCGCGCTGGAAACCGATGGGTCGATCGAAGCGCTGAAGGCGGCTCCGGCTCCGGAAGGCGACGGCACGGTCGAGGACATGATCACCCGCATGATCGCGACGATCGGCGAGAACATGACCCTGCGCCGCACCGTGAAGCTCACCGCCGATGGCGCGGTGGCCTCCTACATCCACAATGCCGAGACCGATGGCCTCGGCAAGGTGGGCGTGCTTGTGGCGCTCGATGGCGAGGGCGACCTGGCCGATATCGGCCGCAAGGTGGCCATGCACGTTGCGGCGACCGCGCCGGCTGCGGCCAGCGTCGACGAACTGGACCAGACCCTGGTCGAGCGCGAGAAAGCCGTTCTGACCGAGGAGGCCCGCGCCTCCGGCAAGCCCGACAATGTCATCGAAAAGATGATCGTCGGCCGCATGAACAAGTTCTACAAGGAAGTTGTCCTTGTCGAGCAGCCCTTCGTGATGGACCCGGACAAGACGGTCGGCAAGTTCCTCTCCGACAATGGCGCGAGCCTGGTTGGCTTTGCCCGTTTCGCCCTGGGCGAGGGCATCGAGAAGGAAGCCGACGACTTCGCCGCAGAGGTCGCGTCCCTCTCCAAGGGCTGATCTGGAGCTTCGGCTCTGAAGAAAAATCAATGAAACTCTGCCCGGCGGCCATGACAGGCCGCCGGGAATCCATTAGGGCAGAAGAAATCTGACCGGAGTTGACAAATGAGCGCGCCAGAACCTGCTGAGTCCGAGGCGTTGGTCTATAAACGCGTCCTGCTGAAACTGTCCGGTGAAGCCCTGATGGGCGACAGCGATTACGGCATCGACATGGGCACCTGCGAGAAGTTCGCACGCGCCATTGTCGCCGCCAAGCAGACCGGCGCGGAACTTTGTCTCGTTATTGGCGGTGGGAACATCTTCCGCGGACTTGCCGGTGCGGCCCATGGCATGGACCGCGCCCAGGCCGACAGCATGGGCATGCTGGCCACCGTGATGAACGCCCTTGCCATGCAGAGCGCGTTGGAAAAGCTCGGCGTTGACACCCGCGTCCAGTCCGCCATTCCGATGGAATCGGTCTGCGAGCCCTATATCCGCCGCCGCGCCATCCGCCATATGGAGAAAGGCCGGATCGTGATCTTCGCCGCCGGCACCGGCAACCCCTTCTTCACCACCGACACCGGCGCGGCGCTGCGCGCGGCCGAGATGGGCTGCGACGCCATGCTGAAGGGCACCCAGGTCGACGGGGTCTATTCGGCCGACCCGAAAAAGGATGCCAATGCCGAGCGTTACGAGACGCTGGAATACCAGGACGTGCTGGCGCGCAACCTGAAGGTCATGGATGCTTCTGCTGTCAGCCTGATGCGGGATGTGAACATTCCGATCATCGTCTTCTCCCTGACGGAAGAAGGTGTGTTGCAGGATGTTCTGCGGGGACGGGGGACGTATACTGTCATTCGAAACCAGACAAAGGTGGCCCCATGAGCTTTGACATGAAGGATCTCGAACGCCGCATGGATGGCGCGCTGTCTTCGCTTTCGGACGATTTTGCCGGACTGAGGACGGGCCGCGCCTCTGTGAACCTGCTCGACAGCGTGATGGTGCCGGCCTATGGCTCGACCGTGCCGCTCAATCAGGTCGGCTCGATCACCGTGCCGGAATCGCGGATGCTGGCGGTGAATATCTGGGACAAATCGGTCGTCGGCGCCGCCGACAAGGCGATCCGCGATGCCGGTCTCGGCCTCAATCCGGTGGTCGACGGCACCAATCTGCGCATCCCGATCCCGCCGCTGAACGAAGAGCGCCGCCGCGACCTGACCAAGCTGGCCGGCAAGTATGCCGAGACCACCCGCATCGCCGTGCGCAATGTGCGCCGCGACGGCATGGACGCGCTGAAGAAGCAGGAAAAGGATGGCGAGATCGGCGAGGACGAGCATCGCGCCTGGGCCGATGACGTGCAGAAGTTGACCGACCGCTTCATCGCGCGCATCGATGAGGCTCTCAAGGCCAAGGAAGCGGAGATCATGCAGGTCTGATGAGCAGCGTGCCGGCTACCGGCCCGGCCACCCGGCAGGGGGCCAGCGATGCCATCCCTGCGCATGTTGCAATCATCATGGACGGCAATGGCCGCTGGGCGAAGGCCCGCGGCCTGCCCCGCGCCGCCGGTCATGAGCGCGGCGTCGAGGCGCTGCGCAACACCGTCGAGGCAGCCCGCGAGATGGGCATCCGTTGCGTCACGGTTTTCTCCTTCTCGACCGAGAACTGGCGCCGGCCGACCAGCGAGGTCAGCGCGCTGTTCGGCCTGCTGAAGGCCTATATCCGGCGCGACTTGGCTCGGCTGAAGCGCGAGGGCGTGCGCGTGCGCATTGCCGGCACGCGCGACAACCTACCGGAAGACATCGCGAAACTGGTCGACGAGGCCGAGCGTGAAACGGCGCATAACAGCGCCTTCCACCTCACTGTAGCGTTCAATTATGGCGGCCGGGAAGAGATCGTGCGCGCGACACAGAGCCTGGCCGGCAAGGTGGCGCGTGGCGAGATCGCGCCGGGCGACATCACCGAAAACCTGTTCTCCGCCGCTCTGGATACGCGCGACCTGCCCGATCCGGACCTGCTTATCCGCACCAGCGGCGAGCGGCGGATCTCCAATTTCCTGCTCTGGCAATGTGCCTATTCCGAGCTGGTCTTCTCCGATGTGCTCTGGCCGGACTTCGATTCCGAAGCCTTGCGCCAGGCTGTGGCGGAATTTGCCGGCCGGGAGCGGCGCTACGGCGCGGTCACTGCCGGAGCGAGCTAGCCCATGGCAGATGTGGCCGGCGGGCGCACACGCAGCGAGCTGGCCCTTCGGGTGGTTTCGGCCCTGGTTCTCATCCCGTTTGCGCTGTTCGTCGTCCATCAGGGCGGGGTTTGGCTGGCCGTTGGCTCGGCGCTCTTTGCCGGTGTGATGGCGTTTGAATGGTGCCGGATGGCCGGGCAGCGGCCGGTCTGGCTCGCCGTGCCGGTTCTGGCCGTGATCAATCTCGCCTTCTTCGCCGCGCCGGCGGCCTGGGTGTGCGGCGCGCTGGGCGTGTTCGCGCTCATCTTTGGCGCACTGCATGGGCGCGGCTTCGCGCTCGGCGCCTTCGGGATGATGTATGCGGGCGGGCTGCCATTTGCGCTGCAGGTGCTGCGCGAGGGTGGGCCGTGGGATGGGCAGGCGGCTGCGCTGATCCTGATGGCGATTGTCTGGGCGTCTGACTCCGGGGCCTATTTCGCCGGGCGTGGCTTTGGCGGCCCGGCGCTGAGCACTGACAGCCCGAACAAGACCTGGAGCGGCGCGCTCGGCGCGGTGATCTGCTCTGTGCTGTCCGGCGCCATCGCGGCGGGGATTGAGGATGCCGATCTCACCACCTGGCTCTTGTTCGGTGCGGCGATTTCCGTGGTTGCGCAGGCCGGCGATCTCTTCGAATCCCAGATCAAGCGCCAGTTTGGCGTGAAGGATGCGAGCGGCCTGGTGCCCGGACATGGCGGCGTCATGGACAGGGTGGATGGGCTCGGCGCGGTGTGCGTGCTGGCCGTCGCGGCCTTCCTCGCCGCGCCCGGCCTGGTCGAATCGCTTGGGTTTCAGGAATAGGGCGCCATGGCTGAGCGGATTTCCATCATGGGCGCTACGGGCTCGATCGGGCTGTCAGCAGCCGACGTGATCGCCGATGCCAATGCCCTTGCGCCCGCCGGTGAGCCGGTCTTCGAGGTCGAGGTGCTGTGTGCCGGGCGGCAGGTCGAGGAGCTGATCGTGCTCGCCCTGCGCCTGAAGCCGCGCCTTGCCGTCATCCGCGACGACGGTGCGCTGGACGCCCTGCGCGACGGACTGGCGGGCACGGGCATCGAAACAGCCGCCGGGGAGGCCGCCTGTATCGAGGCCGCCATGCGCCCCTGTGACAAGCTTCTGGCCGCCATCTCCGGTTCGGCGGGCCTCGCCTCCACACTGGCCGCCGTGCGCCAGGGCACAACCGTAGCGCTGGCCAACAAGGAGAGCATTGTCTGTGCCGGCGGGCTGATCCTGTCGGAGGCGCGCAAGACCGGCGCCACCATCCTGCCGGTCGACAGCGAGCACAATGCCATCTTCCAGGTGCTGCAGGACAAGCGCGATGTCGAACAGCTCACCATAACTGCCTCGGGCGGCCCGTTCCGGACCCACAGCCTTGAGGCCATGTCGCGCGCCACGCCCGAGCAGGCGAAGGCCCATCCTAACTGGGACATGGGGGTGAAGAACTCCATCGACAGCGCCACGCTGATGAACAAGGCGCTGGAGTTTATCGAGGCGGCCTATCTCTTCGACCTGCCGGCCGAGCAGATCGAGGTCCTGATCCATCCCCAGTCGATCATTCATGGCATGGCGCACTATCGCGACGGCTCGGTGCTCGCCCAGCTCGGCGTGCCGGACATGAAAACGCCCATCGCCCACGCGCTGGCCTGGCCACGCCGTGTGGAGACGAAAGTCGCCCGTCTTAACCTTGCCACATTAGGCACGTTGGACTTCGCACCTGTGGATGATACGCGCTTTCCGGCGGTCGGATACGCGCGCCGCGCGAGTGCGCTCGGAAATGCGGCTGCGACGGTATTAAATAGTGCTAATGAGGCAGCGGTTACTGCATTTATTTCAGGTCGCTGCGGTTTTCTCGACATAAGCTGGGCCGTAGGAGAGATGCTGGACATGTTCGAAGGCTCGAATTTTGCTGGGCTGAGCTGCATGTCGCTGGAAGAGATCAAATACCTTGATACAAGGGTGCGGGATCTGACAGACGAGAGTTTGACGAGGGCGCCCAGCCGCCCGGGAGGATAAGTTTGGACGGTGCACTCGCCCAGGTCATTGTTTTCATTGTGTCCCTTGTGGTCATGATGGGCATTGTCGTGGTGATCCATGAACTGGGTCACTACTATGCCGGACGCTGGTTCGGGGCGGCCGTCGAATCCTTCTCCGTCGGCTTTGGCGGCCCGATTGCCGAGCGCAAGGACAAGCGCGGCACGCGCTGGCGGATCAATTGGATCCCGCTCGGCGGATTCGTGAAATTCGTCGGCGAGGCACAGGGCCCGCGCGATGTCGGCGTGGTCGAGGCCGGTCCGCAGGGCAAGCCGTATACGGATCTTGGGCCGCTGCAGCGCATCGTCGTATCGCTGGCCGGACCGGCGGCGAACTTCATTCTCGCCGCGCTGATCTTTACCATCATGCTGCTCTGGCTCGGCACGCCTCAGGAGTCGATTCGCGTCGTTGCCGTAAACGAGGCCAGTCCTGCGGCGGTGGCTGGCCTGCAACCCAATGACATGATCGTTGGCATGAACGGCAAGGCGCTGGAAAACCGCGATGACCTGCTCTTGCCGATCAAGCTCAATGCCGGTTCCGCGCTCAGCGTTGATATCAGCCGCGGTGAGGATCAGCTTTCCCTGACGCTCGTGCCCGAGCGCCGGATGGTGGACAATGGTCTCGGCCAGATGGTGCCGCTTGGCACTGTCGGGATGGAGTTCATCTCCATTCCCCGGGAGCCGAAACGCTACGGTCCGCTTGGTGCCCTCGCCGGAGGCGCGGCTGAAACCGGTGAGACCGTGAGTATGACGGTGAACATGCTGGTGCGCATGGTCACGGGCAAGGAGCCCCTCAGCAATCTGTCCGGTCCTGTCGGCATCGGCGATGTGACACGCCGCGTGGTCACGCGGACCCTGGAAGTCGAGCAGGCCAGCGCAGCCGACAAGGCGCGCGCGCTGGTCATCATGGCGCTGAAGATCTGCGCCCTGGTGTCGGTCGGGATTGGCCTGTTCAACCTGCTGCCATTCCCGATCCTGGATGGCGGACATGTGATTTTCCACACCTGGGAAGCGGTCACCGGCAAGGCTTTGCCCGAGAAAATACAGGAAGGCGCCCTGACAGTGGGCTTCTTCGTGCTTATAGGGCTGTTCGTGGTCGTCACTTGGGGCGACATTCTGGAAACGGGTGTGTTCACCGCGGCAGGTTCCGAGTAAGCCCCACCCATGTCGAGTTTGAGAAGGTCGTCGAGGATGCGTTCGATTCTGTCTGCGACAGCCATGGCTGCTGTTTGTGCCCTGGTCCCCGGTTTGGGAGGTGCTGGCCAGGCCAGTGCCCAGGAGGAGGACCTGCTGGCCGGCAACATCCGGGCTGTGGTGGTGGAGGGCAATCAGCGGATCGAAGCGCGCACGGTGCAGTCCTATCTGCTGCTGGAAGCTGGCGACCCGTTCGATGGCGAGCGTATCGACCTCTCCCTCAAGACCCTGTTCGCCACGGGCCTCTTTGCCGATGTGGCGATTGACCGGCGCGGCTCGGACCTGGTGGTCCGCGTGGTCGAGAACCCGATCATCAACCGCGTCATCTTCGAGGGCAACAAGGCGCTCGACGACGACAAGCTGCGTGAGGAAATCCAGGCCGTCCCGCGCGGGATCTTCACAGCCGCGCGCGTGCAGGCCGACGTCCAGCGCATCCTCGAGCTTTACCGCCAGTCCGGCCGCTTCTCGGCCACCGTCGAGCCGGAATACAAGCCGCTCGACCAGAACCGCGTCGATCTCATCTTCAAGATGACCGAAGGCCCGGTAACCGGCGTGCGCTCGATCAACTTCATCGGCAACGAGGAATATTCCGACAGCCGCCTGCGTGGCGAGATCGTCACCAAGCAGTCGCGCTGGTGGCGGTTTTTCTCCTCCAACGACAATTACGACCCCGGCCGGCTTGAATATGACCGCGAAGTGCTGCGCCAGTTCTATCAGAACAATGGTTATTACGACTTCCGCGTCGTCTCCGCCGTGGCCGACCTGACGCCGGACCAGGAAGACTTCTACATCACCTTCACCATCGATGAGGGCGAGCAGTACAATTTCGGCGAGATCAAGGTCGAGACCGCGCTGGAGAAGCTGAATGCCGATGCCTTGCGCCGCGCGGTCAGCATCCAGGAAGGCGACCTCTACCAGGGCGACCGGATCGAGGATGTCATCGACACCCTGACCTTCGCGGCCGGCGTCGCCGGCTATGCCTTCGTGGATATCCGCCCGCGCATCGAGGCTGACCCGGTCACCAATACGGTCAATGTCACCTTCGCCATCGACGAAGGCCCGCGCGTCTATGTCGAGCGCATCAATATTGTCGGCAACACCCGCACGCTCGACCGCGTGATCCGGCGCGAGCTGCGCATCAATGAAGGCGATGCCTTCAACCGCATCCTGCTCGACCGCTCGCGCAACCGCGTGCGTGCGCTGGGTTTCTTCGGCGAGGTGGAGATCACCGAGGAGCCGGGCTCGGAGCCCGACCGCACCGTGGTGAACCTCTCGGTGGAAGAACAGCCCACCGGTGAGCTGTCCTTTGCGGCCGGTTTCTCCTCGGTCGATGCCTTCCTGATCGACATGTCCGTGACCCAGCGCAACCTGCGCGGCACTGGCCAGTCGCTGGTCGCACGTGTGTCGGCCTCGGACCGCAACCAGTATGTCGATTTCCGATTCACCGAGCCGCGCTTCCTGGACCGTAACCTGGCGGCCGGGATCGATATCTTCGCGACGCGGTCGAACTTCCTGGACGTGTCGAACTTCGAGACCCAGACCTATGGCGCCGGCCTGCGCGTGGGCTTCCCCCTCACCGAGCGCACCAATCTCGGCCTGCGCTACCGCCTGCAGTCCGACGAGATCAATATCGAAGCCCAGGCGCTGGTCGACGAGGATGGCCGCGTCATCGCCGACGAGCTGACTTCGAACGTCTATCTCGGCAATTATGAGCCTGAAGAAGGCCAGTTCATTGTCGATTCCTGCGGACCGCAGGTGCTGGTCGGCCGCGCATCCTTCTGTGACAGCGTGCGCGCCGATATCTCCTCCATTCTCGGCTACACATTCCAGTGGGACCGCCGGAACGACCCGATCGAGCCGACGCGCGGCTTCGACATGTCGCTCAGCCAGGACGTCGCGGGCCTTGGCGGGGATGTGAAATACCTGCGCTCGGAAGCCACCGCCGCCTGGTATCGCGGCCTGTGGAAGGGCTTCCGCTTCTCCTCGCGCCTGTCGGTCGGCCATATTGCGCCGCTCGGCAGCGATGACACGGTACGGATCAACAACCGCTTCTTCCGGGGCGGCAGCTCGTTTCGCGGTTTTGACGTGGCCGGCCTCGGCCCGCGCGAGGTCGTGCGTCTGTTCGACGAGGACTATAACGAGGACAGCATCCGTCGCGGCCGCTCGCTCGGCGGGAACATGTACTATCAGGGCACGTTCGAACTGGCGGTGCCGAACCTCCTTCCGGAGGAATACGGGATCAAGACAGCGCTGTTCACCGATGTCGGCTCGCTCGGCACTCTGGAGGATTCCGATATCGACTCCGAGATCTACTATTTCGATCAGGTGACCGGCCAGTATGCTGTGCGCTATATCGAGGACGAGATGTCCCTGCGCGCCTCGGCCGGCCTCAGCGTATTCTGGGACAGCCCCTTCGGTCCCATCCGTTTCGACTTCTCACAGATTCTTCGCAAGGAAGAATATGACCGGACAGAGACGTTCCGGTTCTCCACCTCAACGCGGTTCTAGCCCCAAAGGAGAAATCCATGCTGCATTTGAGACAATTTATCGCCGTGACGGTGCTGGCGGTTGCCAGTTTCGCCATTTCCGTCCCGGCCTTCGCCCAGGGCACCAAGTTCGTTGTCGTTGATCAGCACCGCGTGCTCACCGAGAGCGCGGCCGGTCAGGACATCGCTGCCAAGATCCAGACGATCCAGGACCAGATGCAGCGCGAGCTCGAGCCGTCTGCCAACTCCCTGGAGCAACTGGGCAACACGATCCAGGCGCGTACGGCCAACATGACGCCGGAAGCGCTGCAGGCCGATACCGAGCTGCAGGCCCAGGCACGGGACTACCAGACCCGTCTGCGCACGCTGAGCCAGGAATCCGATCGCCGCTCCACCGAGCTGGCCATCACCGAGCGCAAGGCGCAGATCGCCTTCGCCGAGGCGCTCAAGCCGGTGCTGGAAGAAGTGATGGCGGCGCACAGTGCGGAAATCATGCTGGCGGCCGGCGATGTGATGATCGCGCTGCCGTCGGTGAACGTGACCGATGAAGTGATCGAGAAACTCGACTCGCGCACGCCGACCATCGCCGTCACACGTGAGCGCCTGCCGGCCCAACAGGGCCAGCCGAGCCAGCAGTAAGCGCCAAGCTGGAGAGGGGCTGCCCGTGCCTGTGGATTCCCGTTTCTTTGCGTCCGTAGGGGCTGTGACGCTTGGGAAATGGGCCGAGATGACGGGTGCCACCCTGATGGGCAATCCCGAGGCCGAAGCGACCGGTGTGTCCTCTTCGGCCTCGGCGCAGGCAGGTGATGTCTGCTTTTACGAAGGCAAACCCGCCGAGGCCGCGCAGATAAGCGGCCAGGCGCTGGCCTGTCTGGTTCGGCCGGACGCGGCGGAATTCCTCCCGGAAGGCGTTGCCGCGCTGGTCTGCGATGCTCCGCGACTTGCCCATGTGCGTGCCAGTCGCGCGATTTATTCGCCCCGGCCGCTGACCAATCCCGGCGAGCAGATCGCCGAGAACGCCTCCATTCACCCCGCCGCAGAGCTTGGCCATGGTGTCGTGGTCGGCCCGAATGCCGCTATCGGCGAGGGCACGCGGATCGGTCCGGGCAGTGTGATCGGCGCAGGTGTTCAGATCGGACGCAACTGCCGGATCGGCGCGCATGTGTCGGTCCAGTGCTCCCTGCTCGGCGACCATGTCAGCCTGGCCTCGGGGGCGCGTATCGGCGAGGCCGGCTTCGGTGTGATCGGTACGTCGACCGGCGCTGAGGACGTGCCACAGCTCGGCCGGGTCATCCTGCAGGACCATGTCACGGTCGGGGCCAATTCCACCATCGACCGCGGCGCCTTTGACGACACCATTGTCGGCGAGCGCAGCAAGATCGATAATCTCTGCCATATCGGGCACAATGTCGTGATGGGCCGCAGCGTGGCGATCGCCGCCTTCAGCGGGATTTCCGGCAGCTGCATCATTGGCGATGGCGTACAGCTCGGAGGGCGGGCCGGTATTGCCGACCATGTCAAACTTGGGCCGGGCGCGCGTCTTGCCGCCGCATCCGGTGTTTTCCGCGACGTGCCTGCCGGGGAGACCTGGGGCGGTGTGCCGGCACGTCCCATTCGCGACTATATGCGCGAGGTCGCCTGGCTTTCCAAACAGACCAAGGCACGCAAGAAAGACACATGAGCGCCACGCAGATACATCCCTCTGCCGTTATCCATGACGGTGCGGAGCTGGGCGAAGGGGTCGAGATCGGCCCCTTTTGCGAAGTTGGCCCCAAGGTCGTGCTGGGCGATGGCGTGCGCCTGCACGGTCGCGTCACCGTGATGGGCGAGAGCGTGCTTGGCGAGAAATGCGAGCTGTTCCCCGGCGTGGTGCTCGGCTGCCGCGGCCAGAGTATCGGTGCAAAGGACGAGCCGGGCACCGGCTTGGTAGTCGGCGCGCGCACCGTGTTTCGCGAATACTCCAATGTCCATGCCGGCCTGCCGCATGGCTCGAAGATCACGCGCATCGGCTCGGATTGCTTCTTCATGGCCTATTCCCATGCCGGCCATGACTGCCAGATCGGCAATCACTGCGTGCTGGCCAATGCCGTTGAGATTGGCGGACATTGTGTGCTGGGTGACCATGTCTGGATCGGTGGCATCGTGGCGCTGCACCAGTTCACAGAGATCGGCGATCATGCCTTTGTGGCGGGTGGCAGCATCGTGGTGTCCGATATCCTTCCCTACGCCATGGTTCAGGGCGATCGTGCCCACCTGGCGGGCCTGAACGTCAAAGGCCTGTCGCGGCGTGGTTTCACGCGCGAGGAAATCCGCACCATCCGGCGGGCCTACAAGGCGCTTTTCGATGAGGCGGGCGGTCGGGCCTTTGCCGAGCGGCTCGATGCAGCAGCGCGCGAGTTCGGTGGCGATCCGCACGTGGACAAGATGATTGCCTTCCTGAGGAAGAAGCGCTCGCGCCCGCTTTGCACCACCGAGAGAGGGCGCTGATGTCTGGTCCGATCGGACTTGTCGCGGGCCTCGGCACGCTGCCGGTCCGGGTCGCCGAGGGCGCGGTGGCAAGTGGCCGCGGGGTCTATATCGTACGCCTGAAAGGCTTCGAGGAACCTGCGCTTGAGGGCTATCCGCATTCCAGCGTCGGGCTCGGCGAATTCGGCAAGCTGGTAAAGACCTTCAGGGAGGCCGGCTGCCAGGACATCGTCTTTGCCGGCAATGTCTCTCGTCCGGACTTTTCCGCGCTGAAGCTCGATTTCCGCGGTGCACGCCTTTTGCCGAAAGTGCTGAGCGCGGCGCGCCAGGGCGACGATGCGCTGCTGCGGGTGATCCTGACCGAGCTGGAAGGCGAGGGCTTCACCATTCGCGGAGCCGAGGAGATCGCCGCCCATCTGCTTGGCCCGGTGGGCCTGGTGGCGGGGCCGGCGCCTGATGAAGCCATGCAGGCCGATATCGAGCGCGCGGTCCATGTGGCGCGCGAGATCGGACGGCTGGATATCGGGCAGGGCTGTGTGGTGTGCGACGGGCTGGTGCTGGCAGTGGAAGCCCAGGAGGGCACGGACGCCATGCTGGCGCGCTGTGCAGGGCTTGATCCCAGCCTGCGCGGCACCCCCGGGGCGCTGCGCGGCGTGCTGGTGAAGGTGCCCAAGCCGATCCAGGAGCGAAAGATCGACCTGCCCACAATCGGTGTGGCTACGGTGGAGGGCGTCCACAGGGCGGGCCTTGCCGGGATTGCCTATGAGGCCGGCGGGGCGCTGCTGGTCGATCGTGAGGCGCTAGAGGCCGCCGCCAACACGGTCGGCGTGTTCCTGCTCGGACTGGAGACGGGCGCGTGAAGCTGCACTTCACGGCGGCCGAAGCCTCTGGCGATTTGCTCGCGCGCGAGACCATGGAGGCGATCGCGGCGCGCGCGCCCGATTGCGAATTCGCCGGGATTGGCGGACGGGAAATGGCACGTCTCGGCATCCAGTCGCCCTTCGATATCGCGCCGCTTTCGGTGCTCGGCTTTATCGAAGGCATCAAGGCCTATTCCACTGTGACGCGCCTGGCCGACCAGGCCGCCGATCATATCATCGCTGCTACGCCGGATGCCGCCGTGCTGGTCGACAGCTGGGGCTTTTGTCTCCGGGTCGGCCAGCGCGTGCGCGCCCGCGCGCCGCATATCCGGCTGGTCAAGCTTGCCGGACCGCAGATCTGGGCGACCCGTCCCGGCCGGGCGAAGACGCTGGCGGAAACCTTCGATCAGGTGCTTTGCCTGCATCGCATGGAGCTGGACTATTATGCCGACCTGCCTATCGAAGCCGAGGTGATTGGCGTGCCGGCCCTGGCGCGGGGCAGGCCGGGCGACAAGGCGCGCTTCTGCGTGGCCAATGGGCTGTCGCCGGAAGAGCCCATCCTGCTGGTCCTGCCGGGCAGCCGGATGAGCGAGATCCGCCGTGTCGCGCCGGACCTGATGGAAGCCGCGAGGCTGATCAAAGAGGCCCGGCCCGAGGTGCAGCTGGTGGCCATGCCGGCCGACAGCGTGGCCGATGCGTTCCGGGAGGCTTTTGCCGGGGGGCTGGGCGAGTTCACTCTTCCGGACGCCGCCGCGCCGCATGAGGATGCCATGGCCGCGGCCGACCTGGCGCTGGTCTGTTCCGGCACGGTGTCGAGCGAGGTGGCAGTGCAGGGCACGGCCATGCTGGTCGGGTACCGACTTGGCGCGCTCAGCTACATGCTGGCCAAGCGGGCCTACCGGCCGACCCATGTGACGCTGGTCAATATCGCCGGCGGCGACAGGGAGATCATCCCGGAATTCATCCAGGACGATCTGCGCGGGGATCGCCTTGCGCATGCGGCGCTGGATCTGCTCGCATCGCCCGAGCGGTGCGCTGCACAGGTGGCGCAACAGACCGAGGCGCTGGCGGCCATGGGATATGGCGAACAGCCGGCGCCCGAACGTGCTGCAGATGCCATTCTCGCCGGCCTGCCCCGTTCCTAGTCGCGAGGGGCGTGACCGCCATTTCCATTGGCAATGCGTGCTTCCAGAGTGGCAATGAGCTGGGCAATACGCTTCATGCTCTGCTCGGCATCTTCAATCGCTAGTGGAATTTCACTGGTATAGAATTCCGCATCCGGCGTATCTGCAGGCAAGAGCCGGGCAGCCGCTGTCAGCACGGAAAGACTTGAATCCAACCGCCTATATTCTTCGTGGAGTTGCTGGCTTACATGCATTTAAATAACAACCTTAGAGAGAAATCGAAAACTACAGATTTCACCTAAGCTTGCAAGGCCGCATCCTGTTGAGAATACGCATTATTCCACAAGTGAGTGAGCAACTTCACGCCAATCGACGATTTTGAAGTTCTGATCTTGTTCCGAGACCGGGTTGCCATCGTCCTGAACGACCAGGATGCCCTCGGGATAACCGGGCAGGGGCGTGGAGCTGACATCGAGCCCGTCAGTGTGGGTCACGCCGTCAATCGTCCCGTCCAGGCTCGGGCCGACATGGATGATCCCGCGCGGGGCATGGGGCGCAGCCAGATCGTAGATGACATAGCGGTCGGCGGCCTGGGCCGAGGCAATGAGGTATCCCACGCCATCTCCGCCATCCCAGATCGAGAGGCCTTCGACATCGGCGACCAGGCCGTTGCCCGCCGCGATGGTGTCGACGCTGACCGGCTCGCTCGCCGGGTCTGACAGGTCGACCTTCCAGATGCCATGCTCTTCTTCGCCGATGAACAGGGTCTTGGCGCCGTCATGGAAAACGCAGCCTTCCAGCTGGCCGCCGAGCTGGATGGTGCGCACCAGTTCCGGCGAAATGGTGCCGCCATCCTCGTGCACGGCCCACAGTTCCACCGCGCCATCCTTGTAGGTCGGGGCGGCATAATAGGTGCCGTCGACCATACCCGCGCACACGCCATAGGGCTCGATGCGGGTCACGGCCGTGTCGCCGAGATGGGTCACCGTGGCGGTTTCCGGGTCGACATCAAACCAGGAGAGGCCGTTGACCTCATCGTTGCTGGCGACCGCCAGGTTGAAGCGGACATCGACATTGTTCAGGCGTCCGACGGGGAAGAATTGCAGCTCCTCGCCGGTGAGGTTGTAGACGTGCAGGCCCTCCTCCTTGTTGGTGCCGAGGATCAGCGAGCGGCTGGCATCGAGCGGATTGACCCAGACAGCCGGATCGTCGGCGCGGTCGCCCATGCCGGTCATAGGTGCGGTTTCCACCACGGCCGGAACGGTCACCACCTCGAAGGGCAGGACTTCGGGCTCGGTCGTGCAGGCGGCAGCGAGGACGAGCAGGCTGGCGGAGATCAGGGTGCGGGTCATCGGTCTGGAATCCTTGGATCGATTTGAATTTGAAAGGGCCGGACAAAGCTCTCGCATGCCCGGCCCTGAGTCGTCGATGGGAAAGGGGAGGGCCTAGTAGGTCAGGCGCGCTCCGATGATGAAGGTCGTGCCGAACTCGTCATACTGCGAGAGGCGGCGCTCATCGCCGAAATAGTAGTATTCCGGCTCGTCAGTGAGGTTCTTGCCTTCCAGATAGAGTTGGAGATGGTCGTTGACCGTGTACTTGGCCGAAGCTTCCACCAGCAGGCGGTCATCGGTGGTGCGGTCGAGGTCTTCATCGACGAGCTCGTCGAGATAGTCGCCGCGATAGTTCGCCGACACGCGCAGGTCCCACGGACCCTTGTCGTAGCCGACCGCCAGGTTCCAGATCGTGTCGGACTGCTTCAGGAAGGGCACCTCGCGGCCATCGGGCAGCGTGGCCTCGCTGTCGGTCAGCGTCAGGTTGGCTGACACAAGGAAGCCGTCCAGGGCGTCGCTCAGGTCGCCGAGGTTCTGGACATAGTTGAACTCGACACCGAGCAGCTCGCTGGAGCCGACATTGATGAAGGTCGAAACTTCCTCGATTTCGCCGCCATCTTCGACGCCGGGGCTGATCTCGTCGCCTTCGTCGATGCCGTTCAGGAATTCTGCCGGAATGCCTGACAGGTCGATATTGGCGGGCACATCACCGATATCGAAGGTCGCCGGGAAGATCGCGTTCGAGATGTCCTTGTAGAACACGCCAACCGAAATGACGGACAGTTCGGTCGGGTAGAACTCAAGGCCGAGGTCGAAGTTGTTGGCTTCCAGCGGATCGAGGTTCGGGTTGCCGATTTCGGCTTCATCACGGTCATCATTGATGAAGAAGAAGGGCGCCATCTCGCCGAAGGCCGGACGCACCACAGCCGTGTAGAAGGCCGCACGGCCGATCAGCTTGTCGTTGAACTCGTACTTCGCGTTCACGCTCGGCAGGACATTGGTGTAGTCGCTGGAGAAGCTCGTGACGGTCGCCGCCAGTTCGTCTTCCAGGACAACACGTCCTTCAAGGTCGGTGTTGGTCTGTTCGACACGCACACCGGCTACCAGGGTCAGCGGACCGAAGTCGAAGGTGCCCATACCGTAGCCGGCAAGGATCTGTTCGTCGATCGTGTAGTCTTCGCCGTTGGAGTCGAAGAAGCTGCCTTCTTCATCAAGATCGTCGGGCCCGAACATGCCGCGCATCGCACGGGTCAGATCGGGATCGGGCCAAGCCGGCTGCATGTTGCCGAGGCGCCATCCGGAGATGTAGTTGCCGCGGGAGTAGTCGGCCAGATTGATCGTCTCGTCTTCATAGACCAGCACGTTGACGTCGCGGGTCTTTTCACGGTCGCGCAGCTTCAGGCCAGCCTGCCAGGTGACCGGCGTGTTGCCGATCAGGCTGTCACGCGAAATGTTGAACTTCGCGGAGATCTCGGTGTCTTCGTTCGTGGTGAATTCACGCTCGAATGCATCCATCAGATAGTTGGCCGGATCATAGATGCCGTCGAGGAGGGCGCCGTCGCTGAAGGTCGGCGTTTCCGGGTTGGAATAGTCGACCGTGATGTTTTCCGGGAAGTCGTCCTGAATGTCTTCATAGCGGAACGCCACATCATGGTTATCGCTGTCGTCTTCCTCGGCATAGGCGTAGGAAATCTCGTAGTCGGTTTCCCAGTTGTCCCAGGCTGTTTCGCCGCCCAGCGCAATCGTTTGGATCTGACGGACCTCGCGGCGGACGCGGACTTCCGCCCCGGCCTCGTTCAGCGGGAAGGTGGCGGAGGTATCGGTGAGGGTCGAGCCGTCGGCGATGATTTCGTTCTCGTCGTCATCCTCATCGATGATGTCGCCGAGATTGCGGAACTCCAGGACGTTGCGAACCTCGTCGTCTTCGTAATTGTTGAAGAGCGTGCGCAGGTAGAGATCGGTGTTCTCGGTGGCGCGCCAGTCGAAATTGGCAACGAAGCCGATCCGCTCGCGGTTGATGCCATACCAGCGGTGCTGGTAGCCGTCCGACAGATAGTACTGGTCCGTGCCCTCGAACAGGCTCCACTCGTCGGCCTCGTTGTTGTGCGCTTCGATGCGCAGGTCCTGGTAGTTGGCCGACAGCGCCACGCCGAAGGTGTCGTTGAAGGTTTCCGAGTAGGACAGGGTCGCCTTCGGAGACAGTTCTTCGCTGATCTCGTTATAGGCACCTTCGATCTTGGCGCGGATGAAGCGGCCGTCGCGGTCGAAGGCCGAAACGGTCTTCAGGTTGATGAAACCGCCCAAGCTGTCGGCGTCGAGGTTCGGCGTCAGCGACTTCTGCACTTCGATCCCGTCGAGCAGATCCGATGGCACGCCGTCCAGCAGCACGCCGCGGCGGTCTTCCGGAGAAGGGGTGCGCACGCCGTTGATCGAGGCGGCGATCAGGTCGGTGTTGATGCCGCGGATCGACACATAGCGGCCTTCACCCTGGTCGGTCTCGATCGAGAGGCCGGGCACGCGGGCGAGGGAGTCGGCCACCGTGGTATCGGGGAAGTTGCCGAGACCGTCAGAGTCGATCACCGAGATGATCGAGTTGGACGCGCGTTGCTGGTTGATGGCACCAGCCTGGGCGGCGGCCGAGCCGACCACCAGGACGTTGTCGAGATAGCGGACATTCGCACCGAGCGTGAAATCGGCGGTCGTGCCGGCGGCGGGAACCGTGATGGTCTGGGAAATCGGGTCGGCGCCAATATAGGACACCGTCACCGTGTAATCGCCGGCCGGAATGTTCGACAGACGATACTCACCAAAGCGGTCGGTGGTGGCTTCACGGTTGATCCCGGTGACGCTGATGATGGCGCCTTCCAGCGGAGCGGTTCCGGTGGAATCGGTGACGATACCTTCGATATGATCGGCGTGGGCGAGGCCGGCGGCCCCGGCAGTGGAAAGCAGCGTGGCTGCCAGGAGCTTGCGAGCGAGTTTGGACATTGAAGACCCCTCAAAATGAACCAACCCGGCGCCGATGCCACTGTTGGGTGACAGTTCGGAGACAACTGCATGACAGTTCTGCGAATACGGTGAGCTGCAGCGCACAATTCAGGTTCTTCGGGCTCTGGAAGGACTTTGAAAAAGAAGAAAAATAGTATAAAAACAGCGTGGTGATGCGGGTCGTGCCTTTGGCGCCACGCTCGCGTAACAATCGGATTACGGCGACTTTGACGCAGGGCGCATGATTGCGTATTCGCAGGGACAGCGATGGCTGGCGTGAGCGCGGACGGGCCGGAGAATCGCAAGCTATTTCCGGAGTCTGGGAGGCTGGGGCTTTCGCCGGACGCATAGATAGCGCCAACACAGTTGCTGTGGACACACGGAAGGACCTGACATGACTGCTCCCAAAGCCAGCCAGGCCCTGAAAGCGGCCAGACAGCAACTTGAGGCCAATGCCGAGCGGATCGACGAGGATCCGCAGACCAATTCCGTCTTCGCCGTAGCGCGGACCCTGTTCCGCAGCCTGGAGCGTGGCGAGACCGATCTTCAGGCAACCGAGAGCCTGATCGACGAGGTTCACCTCGGCCAGGCGCTCAAGCGCGCCGAGGCCTTCCGCGCCCAGCACGAGGATGGCGATCCCGGGCAGGTGAATGCGCGCCTGCGCGCCCGGCTGGGTGAGCTGGCCGATGCCGGCTGGGATGCCTTTGCGGCGGAGCTGGAAACCTCCTCCGGCGGCATCGTGCTGACCGCCCACCCCACCTTCGCGCTGTCCCTTGAGGCGCGTCGCGCGCTCGCCGCCCAGGCCGAGGCGCCGGGCGCGAAATCTCGCCGCGTGCTGAAATCCGCGTTGGAGACCGATGGCCGCGATTGGGCCGCCTCGATCTCGCTGCAGGGTGAGCATGCCGAGACCCAGGATGTGCTTGCCCATGCCCAGTCGGCGATGGCCGGCTATGCCGCGCTCGTCTTCGAGGTTGCCGCCGCGCGGTTCCCAGACAGGTTCGCCGCGTTGCGCCCGGCCTTGCCGACGCTTGCAAGCTGGGTCGGCTATGACCTGGATGGCCGCACCGACATCCAGTGGTGGCAGAGCTTTGCCCTGCGCCTGTCGGAAAAGGCGGTGCAGCTCGACCGTTATGGCGACCGCGTCGCCGAGCTTGCGGCCGAAGCGACCTCCGATGCGCTGGGCGGCCTTGCGAAAAAGCTCGCGCGCGCCGCGGTTCGCGCTCGCGAAGAGGCGCTTGCTTTCGCCCAGGATCTCAGCCAGCCGGAATTGCTGGTCGATGCCGCGCGGGTTCTCACGGCCGAAAACGCCGACCGGATCACCGATGTTGCCGATATCACCGCCGTGCTCGACAGCGAGCTGGACGGGGCAGGGGAGGGATTGGCGCGAAAGCTCTGTGCCCTGCGCGCGGAAATGCAGGCCCTGCAGCTCGGCACCGCGCGCATCCATCTGCGCGTCAACGCCGCCCAGGTGCGCGCCGTCATCAGCCGCGATCTTGGCCTGGAAACCGAAGACCGCGATCTCGGTCGTCTCGCCCTGAAACAGCTCTCGGACAAGGCCGGGGTGAGCGGCACGCGCAAGCCGGACTTCGCCGAGCTTTTCCTGGAGCGCTCCACCGCGCGGCGCCAGATCATGATGTGCGCGCTGATGCTGGAATATATCGATGCCGGCTCGGATATCCGCTTCCTGATCGCGGAATCGGAAAACCCCGCCACGGTGATGGGGGCACTGTATCTTGCTCGCCAGCACGGGGTCGACCACAAGCTCGACATCTCGCCCCTGTTCGAGACGCCCGAGGCGCTGGAAACCGGCGGGCGCTTCATCCAGCGCCTGCTCGATGAGCCGGAATTCATGGCTTATCTGCGCACGCGCGGGCACCTGTCGATTCAGCTCGGTTTTTCCGATGCCGGGCGGTTCATCGGCCAGGTCGCCGCCGACATGGCGATCGAGCGAATCCACAATCTCATCATCCGTGCGCTGGCGGCCAAGGATGCCTCGCTCGGGCTGCTCTTCTTTAACACACACGGCGAATCCATGGGCCGGGGCGCCTGGCCGGGCAGCTTCCAGCAGCGCTTCGACCATGTTCTCACACCCTGGACGCGCTGGCAGGCGCGCACGCGCAACTTGCGCCTCCGCCATGAGGTGAGCTTCCAGGGCGGGGACGGCTTCATGCATTTCCAGAGCCCCGCGCTCGCCGCCGTGACCTATGGCAATTATTGCGAGCATCTCCTCTCGGAGCCGGAGGATTGCAGCGCCGATCCGTTCTACACCGACACCGGCTTTGTCTGGGACAGCTATCGCTCCTTGCGTGCGTGGCACGAGCGCCTGTTCGGCGAGGCCGATTATGGCCGCCTGCTCAGCGATTTCGCGACCAATTTCCTGGTCCGGGCCGGCTCGCGCCAGCGCCGGCGTTCAGGCGGGCCGACCGGGCCGCGCGCACTGCGGGCGATCTCGCACAATGCCACGCTGCAGCAGCTCGGCGCGCCGGTGAATACGGCGGCCGGGATTGGCTCTGCCATCCGGCGTGAGACCGACCGGCTGGTGAGCCTGATCAACACATCCCCGCGCATGCGCAGTCTGGTAAACCTCGCTCTGAAGGCGCGGATCATCACCTCGGTCCCGGCCCTGCGCGCCTATGCGAGCGTCTATGATCCGAGCTTCTGGGCGGCGGTCTCGCGCCAGGAAGACCCGCTGTCTGCAGTTTCCTATCGCCGGGTCTATTACAGCCTCAGCAACGGCGAGACCTATCTCTCCATCCGCCGCACGGCGGACCATTTCTCGCTCGACCTCTTCAAGTTCGACCAGATGCTGGCCCAGCTCGACGATGCTCCGCGCCCGCAAGTACGCCATGCCGCCCGGCTCGACCTGCATGTCCTGCACGCGATGCGTCAGGCCCTGATGATGCGCGTCTTGAGCCTCGCCGCACGCATTCCCACCCTGTCGGGACGCCATGATGCGAGCCTGGAAGACCTGATGGAGCTGGCGCGCGAGATGCGCATCGGCGAACTGGCGGGCCTGCTGGAGCAGGCTTTCCCGGCTTCAGCGCCGGCCATCGACACGCTGCGCGAGATCTCAGGCTCCACCGCCGCCGAACCGCAGGGCTATGACCAGGTGCATGCGGAGATCATCACGCCGCTGAAGACCATCGACCGGCAGATGCACAAGCTGACTCTGGCTATTGCTCAGGGCTACCGGGCCTATGGCTAGCTCACTATTTTGCCTCGCTCCGCCAGAGCCCTCATCCTGAGCGGAGACAAAGGGCGAGGGCGGGATGGAGAGAGCAGCTCTCTGTTTCACGCCTCCATGGTTCGTCTCCGCTCACCATGAGGCTGGATGTGAGCTTGTGGTCAGGGCATTTCTCTAGGTGGCCTCACGCGTGATCGTCACGGCGGGCATGCTGGCAAGTGGCAGGATCGCGCCGGGATGCTGTACGACGCGCCCGGCCAGTTCGTGGCCGGCCAGCACAGCATCTGAAAGTGGCGCGCCCGACAGCCAGCGGTGCAGGAAAGCGGCGTTGAAACTGTCGCCCGCCCCGGTGGTGTCACGCGGCGTGATCGGCCTTGGCACCGGCACATGTATGGCGGCTTTGCCGCGCTGGAAGATGTGCGCGCCATCCGCGCCGCATTTCACCACCACGGTCTCCACGCCGAGCCCCTGCCAGTAGCCGGTATGGCTCGCCATCGGCTGGGCGCCGAACAGGGCGACATCGTCATCAAGCGTCGGCAGCACCACGGTGGCGTTGCGGGCAAAGCCGGCAAAGGCCTGTCGGGCGGCCTCCGGCGTCGGCCAGCCGCGAGCGCGGTAATTGGGGTCGAAGACCACCGGCTTGCCGGCCCGGCGCATCTCGTCGGCGAGGATGGCGAGCTTTTGCCGTCCGGCCCTGTCGAATAGCGACAGCGTGATGCCGGAGAGATAAAGCGCATCGCAGGCACGCGCGGCATCCAGCGCCTGGTCGCCGCCGGCAATGTCGAAGAATTCCCGCGCCGCGCTTTCGCTGCGCCAATAGGTGAAGCTGCGCTCGCCGCTCGCATCGGTCTGGATGGCGTAGAGGCCCGGCACGCGCGAGGGATGGCGCAGGATCAGCTCCGTGCCGACGCCTTCGGCCCGCATGGCCGCGAGCAGGGCTTCGGAATAGGGGTCGAGGCCGAGCGCGGTGACGTAGTCCACCTCGGTGCCGAGGCGTGAGAGATAGACCGCCGTGTTCAGCGTATCGCCGGCAAAGCCGAACTGGGCCGGGCCGAACACCTCCGCGCCGGGATGGGAAAGCTCCAGCAGTGGCTCCCCGATAATGGCGATCCGCCCCCCCATGCCGTCACCAGTTCCACATTGTGCCGTCGGTCAGGCGCGCGATGGGAAGCTGTTTGGGATCGTATTCGTATTTCGCCGCCAGCGCCTCGTCGATATCGACACCGATGCCGGGTGTATTGCCCGGATGCATGTAGCCGTTCTCGAATGTGTAGGCATGCGGGAAGACCGCGTCGGTTTCCGGGGTGTGGCGCATATATTCCTGGATGCCGAAATTCGGGACCCAGAGATCGAAATTCAGCGCCGCGCCCATGCAGGCCGGTGACAGATCTGTCGCGCCATGGCTGCCGGTGCGCACCTGGTAGAGGGCGGCGAGATCGGCGATGCGCCTGAGATGCGTGATGCCGCCGGCATGCACGACCGTGGTGCGGATATAGTCGATCAGCTGGTTCTCGATCAGGGTACGGCAGTCATGCACGGTGTTGAACACCTCGCCGACAGCCAGCGGCGTGACCGTGTGCTGGCGGATCAGGCGGAAGGCGTCCTGGTTCTCCGCCGGCGTGGCGTCCTCCATCCAGAACAGGCGATAGGGCTCCAGCGCCTTGCCGAGCCGGGCGGCCTCGATGGGTGTGAGGCGGTGGTGGACATCGTGGAGCAGTTCCACGTCCGGCCCATGCGCCTCGCGCAGGGCCTGAAACAGTTTCGGGACATGGTTGAGATAGGCGGGCGTGCTCCAGACGGTCTCTTCCGGCAGGGCGCTGTCGGCGGGCTCGTAATACATCGTGCCTTTCGCCACTCCATAGGTGCCCTTCACGCCGGGAATGGCGCACTGCGCGCGCACGGCCTTGTAGCCCAGGTCGATATAGCGCCCGACCTCGTCGATCGTGTGGGCGATATCGTTGCCATTGGCGTGACCATAGACCATCACGCCATCGCGCGAGGCCCCGCCCAGCAGCTGGTAGACCGGCAGGCCGGCCGCCTTGCCCTTGATGTCCCAGAGCGCGGTGTCGACGGCGGCGATGGCGCTCATCGTCACCGGCCCGCGCCGCCAGTAGGCACCGCGATAGAGATACTGCCAGATATCCTCGATCCGGCTGGCATCGCGCCCGATCAGGAGTGGGATCACATGCTCTTCCAGATAGGCGACGACGGCCTTCTCGCGTCCGTTCAGCGTGGCATCGCCGATGCCGTAGACGCCTTCATCGGTCTTGATCTTCAGGGTCACGAAATTGCGTCCCGGGCAGGTGACGATGACCCTGGCCTGCGTGATCTTCATATTCGGCGGGCTCCCTCACCCCTTGATCTGCATGGGCAATGTGCGGAAAAGCCAGCTTACCCTTTTCTATGGCCCTTGTAGCATGATAACGCTATCAATATTCAAGGCCTGACGCACAATATCATAACAGGCCAAGGGAGGTTCAGGACCATGGCGGCACCACTTGAGTTGCATCCCGACCGGCTGTTCCCGGCAGACGTGGGGCTGCGCGCCATCGCGCGCCGGCTTTACGAACCGGTCGCGGATCTGCCCATCATCAGCCCGCACGGGCACACCGATCCCAGCTGGTTTGCCAATAACGAACTGTTCCCGAACCCGTCGGCACTGTTGATCACGCCGGATCACTATGTCTTCCGGATGCTCTACAGCCAGGGCATCGCGCTGGAGGATCTCGGCATCGCGACAACCGGTCCCGGGGGCAAGCCGGTCGAGGAAGACCCCCGCAAGGTCTGGCGCCTCTTCGCGCAGAACTATCACCTCTTTTCCGGCACGCCCTCGCGCATGTGGCATGACTGGGTCTACCGCGACGTGTTCGGCCTGGATGTGGTGCTGAGCGCGGAGACGGCTGATCTCTATTACGAGACCATGGACGCGGCGCTGAAGACGGACGCCTTCCGCCCGCGCGCCCTGTTCGAGCGCTTCAATATCGAGGTGATCGCCACCACCGAGGACCCGCTCGATCCGCTGGCTCATCACGCGAAACTCAAGGCCGATGGCTGGGGCCGGAAAGTCGTCACCACCTTCCGGCCGGACAATGTGCTCGACCCGGACTATGAGGGGTTTGAGGACAATCTGGAGATGCTCGCAGACATCACCGGTTGCGATACAACCAGCTGGCTCGGCTATCTCGATGCGCTGAAGGACCGGCGCGCCTGGTTCCGCGATCATGGCGCGACCTCCACCGACCATGGCCACCCGACCGCCTTCACCGCCGATCTCGGCCCTGCCGAAAGCGAGGCCCTGTTCCACACGATCCGCGATGGCGGTGGCACGGCCGCCGAGCGCGAGCTTTTCCGGGGTCAGATGCTGACCGAGATGGCGCGGATGAGCCAGGATGACGGGCTGGTGATGCAGATCCATCCCGGCTGCTGGCGCAACCATAATGAGATGGTCTTCCGCCGCTTCGGCCGTGACAAGGGCGCCGATATCCCGACCGCGACGGACTATGTCGCCAGCCTGCGTCCGCTGCTGAACAAGTTCGGCAACAATCCCGATTTCACGCTGATCATCTTCACTCTGGACGAAGACAGCTATTCGCGCGAACTGGCGACGCTGGCGGGCCATTATCCGGCAATGAAACTCGGGCCGCCCTGGTGGTTCCATGACAGCCCGGAAGGCATGCGCCGCTTCCGCGAGCGCACCACCGAGACGGCGGGTTTCTACAACACGGTCGGCTTCAATGACGACACCCGCGCCTTCCTCTCCATTCCTGCGCGCCATGATGTGGCCCGGCGGATGGACTGCGTCTGGCTCGCCCATCTGGTGGCCGAGCACCGCCTGCCGGAAGCAGAGGCGGCCGTGATTGCCGGCGATCTCGCCTACAATCTGGCCAAGCGCGCCTACAAGCTGTGACCCCGACCCGGCGGAGCCTGATTGCCGGAGGGCTGGCCGCTGCAACCCTGACAGGATGCAGCCGGGCAGGGGCGCGCGTCCTGCGCTGCGCCGATGCCCAGCCTCCCGGCTATCCCACCGTGGCCGCTGTCGAGCATATGGCGAAGCTGCTGGAAGAGCGCAGCGGCGGGCGCCTGCGCATGGATATCTTCGCCGGCGGCCAGCTCGGCGCGGAAAAGGACACGCTGGAAATCACCATTTTCGGCGGCCTCGATTTCAACCGCATCAACATGGCGCCGCTCAACACCATCGCGCGCGAGACGCTGGTGCCGGCGCTGCCCTTCATGTTCCGCTCCATCCAGCACATGCGCAATTCCATGGACGGCGCGCCGGGCGAGGCGATCCTCAAGGCGCTGGAGCCCCATGGCCTGATTGGCCTGTGCTTCTACGACAGCGGGGCGCGCAGCTTCTATACGCGCGACCGGCTGATCCACGAGCCGTCCGATCTCGCGGGCCTCAAGATCCGGGTGCAGAATTCCGATCTCTATGTCTCCATGGTCGAGACCCTGGGCGGGGATGCCACGCCCATGGTGTTCTCAGAGGTCTATCAGGGCCTCCTGCAGGGCGTGGTCGACGGGGCGGAAAACAATTGGCCTTCCTATGAGAGCACCCGCCATTTCGAGGTTGCGCCCTATTACAGCCTGACCCGCCATGTGATGGCACCGGAAGTGTTGGTCATGTCAGCGCGCCGCTGGGCGAAGCTGACCGATGAGGACAGGGCGCTCATCCGCCAGTGCGCGAAGGAGAGCGTGCCGGTGATGCGCGAGATCTGGGATGCGCGGGTGGCACGTTCCCGAGAAATCGTCATGGCCGGCGGCGTGACCGTGATCGAGCCCGACACTGCGCCCTTCCGCGAGGCCTCGCGGCCGGTCTGGGACAGGTATCTCACCACGCCGGAGCTGCGCGCACTGGCCGATTCAATCGCCGAGGTGGAGGGCCAGGCATGATGGACCGGATATCCAGATGGCTGAGCCAGGGCGCGATGTTTCTGTCAGCCGCCGGACTCGTTGCGATGATGCTGATCATCTGCTGGCAGGTCTTCGCGCGCTATGTCCTGCACGCCGCGCCGGCCTGGACCGAGCAGAGCGCGCTCTATCTCATGTTGTGGTTCATCATCTTCGCGGCCGCAGCCGGTGTGCGCGAAAGCTTCCATATCCGCCTGTCGCTGCTCCAGGACACCAGCCCACCCGGAAGACGCAAGGCGATGCGCCTGTTCTGTCATGGCGTGGTGGGCGTGTTTGCCGGATACATGCTGGTTGCGGGCGGTCAGCTCGTCGCGGCGACCTGGCAGCATGACATTCCCACTTTGGGACTTCCACGTGGCTCGGCCTATCTGCCGATCCCGATTTCCGGTGCGATGATCGTCTTTTTCTGCATCGAGCACATCCTGACAGAGTGGCAGGGCAGGGAGGTCGAGCCGCTATGGAACTAGCCTTTCTCCTCATCCTGCTGGCGGTGCTGCTCGCCATGGGCGTGCCGGTGGCTTTTGCACTTGGCGCCTCTTCGCTCGCCACTTTCCTGTTGCTCGACATTCCCGCCGTGGTCGCCTTTCAGCGCATGGCGGCGAACATGAATGTCTTCACCCTGATGGCGATCCCCTTCTTCGTTTTCGCCGGCGACCTGATGGCGCGAACTGGCATAGCGGAGCGACTGGTGCAGGTGTCGGAAGCCGTGTTCGGGCGATCGCGTGGCGGGCTGGGGCAAGTGGATGTCGGCGCCTCGATGATGTTCGGCGCTGTGTCGGGCTCGGCTGTGGCCTCGGTCTCGGCCATGGGCTCGACCCTGATGCCGATGATGCGCGAGCGCGGCTATGACGCCGACTATGCCGTGAATGTCACCGTGACGGCGGCCATTCTCGGCATCCTGATCCCGCCGAGCCACAACATGATCATCTATGCCGCCGCAGCGCCGGTGAGCGTCTCCATCGGAGACCTCTTCCTCGCCGGTGTGATCCCGGGCCTGCTGGCGGGCGGTGCGCTGATGATCGCGGCCTGGCGCGTGGCGGTCAGGCGCGGCTATCCCAAGGGGGAGTTCCCCGGCTGGGACGTGCTCGTCCGCGCCCTCATCATGGCCGTGCCGGGCATCATCACCGCGCTGATCATCGTGTTCGGCATCATTCTTGGCGTGTTCACACCGACCGAAAGTTCGGCGGTGGCTGTGCTCTACACCATCCTGATCGGTGCCTTCGTCTACCGCACGCTCGGCCCGAGGCGCTTTCTGGAAGCCGCGCGCGGAGCGGTGAAGACCACCGCCATGGTGATGCTCATCATCGGCGCGGCGGGCATGTTCGGCTGGCTGTTTGCCCTGCTGAAAGGCCCGGCGGCGCTCGCCGGCGCGCTGACCTCTGTGTCATCGGAGCCGGCCATGATCATGCTGATGATCCTGCTTGTCCTGCTCGTGCTCGGCGCCTTCATGGACATGGCGCCGCTGATCATCATCACCACGCCGATCTTCCTGCCGGTGGTCATGGAGACCGGCGTCGACCCGGTGCAGTTCGGCATCATCATGCTGCTCAATCTCGGGATCGGGCTGGTGACCCCGCCTGTGGGCGCGGTGCTGTTCGTCGGCTGCGCGGTCGGCAAGGCTAGGCCCGAGCAGGTGGTGAAGACCATCTGGCCCTTCTATCTCGCGCTGATCGGCGTGCTCCTCCTGGTGGCCTATGTGCCCGCACTGTCGCTCTGGCTGCCGGAGACCTTCGGATGACCCGCCTCAATAACAGCCTTGCCCCGCCGCCAGTCTATGACAGAGGCCAGCCCTGTGGCGTCGTCCATCTCGGCACCGGCGCCTTCCACCGCGCCCACCAGGCGGCCTATTTCGATGCGCTTATGGCGGCGGGTGAGGCAGGTTGGATGATCCAGGGCGCGAGCCTGCGCAGCCCCCGTGTGGCCGAGCAGATGAACCCGCAGGATGGATTGTTCACGATGGTCGTGCGCGACGGCGTGGAGGACCGCGAGCAGGTCATCGGTTCTATCAAATCGGTGCTGGTCGCGCCGGAAGACCCGGCTGCATTGGTGGCCGCGTTGGCCGACCCGGTCGTCAGCCTCGTCACGCTCACCATCACCGAGAAAGGTTACTGCATCGACCCGGCGAGCGGGGCCTTGCGCACCGAAGACCCCGGCGTACGAGCCGACATGGCCGACCTCTCCGCCCCGCGCACGGCCCCCGGCTTTCTTGTCGCCGGCCTGCAGGCGCGCCGCGCCGCAGGCCTTGCGCCCTTTACCGTCCTCTCCTGCGACAACCTTCCCCACAATGGCGCACGCACGCGAGAGGCGGTGTTGGCCATGGCGCGGGCCGTCGATCCGGAGCTGGCCGACTGGATCGCCGAACATGGCGCGTTCCCATCTTCCATGGTCGACCGCATCGTGCCGGCCACGCTGGCCGAGGATGTGGACGCGCTGGAAGCCTCTGCCGGCTATCGCGACGAGGCCACGGTCAAAACCGAACCCTTCACCCAATGGGTGGTGGAGGACTGGTTCGCCGGGCCGCGCCCGCCGCTGGAACGGGTCGGCGTGCAGTTCACTACGGATGTGGCCGGCTGGGAGAATGCCAAGCTGCGCCTCTTGAACGGGGCTCATTCTGCGCTGGCCTATCTCGGCGCGCTGGCCGGCCACCCCTTCGTGCATGTCGCCATGGCCGCGCCGGGCTATCGAGAGCTTGTGCAGGCGATCTGGGAAGAGGCCGGGGCGACACTCGGCCCGCTGGAGGGCTTCGACCGGGCCGAATATTGCGCGGCTTTGACCGCACGCTTCAACAATCCGGCCCTGCAGCACAAGACCCATCAGATCGCCATGGATGGCAGTCAGAAACTCCCCCAGCGGTTCCTGAACACCATCCGTGTGCGCCGCGCTGCCGGCCTTGCCCATCCGACCCTGTCGCTGGCGGTAGCCGGCTGGATCCGCTGGCAGTTTGCCCGCGACGATACCGGCGAGACCTACACGGTCGACGATCCACTGGCCGGCGTCACCGGCGCCATCATCGCCCGCCACAAGGGTGCGGTGCGGCCGGTGACCGAGGACATCCTGCGTCTGGAGCAGGTCTTCGGCACCGACCTGCCCAGCGCTGCGCACTTTGTCGCCGAGATCTCCGGCCTGGTCGAGGCCCTGGTGCGCCGCGGCACCGGAAACCTGGTCGCCGCCTTCGCCAGGTGAGGCCTGCCCCTTGCAGGAGCAGGCGAAAACCGCGATGTGACGCGCCATGACCGCCCCCGATTACACCTTCTCAGTCGCCCCCATGATGGACTGGACGGACCGGCATTGCCGGGCCTTCCATCGCTCGCTGTCGCGCCGGGCGCTGCTCTGGACGGAGATGGTCACCGCCGATGCGGTGATCCATGGCGACCGCGAACGCCTGATCGGGTTTGACGATGCCGAGCATCCCATCGTCCTGCAGCTGGGCGGTAGCGAGCCGGAGAAGCTCGCCGAGGCCGCGCGCATCGCCGAAGGCTTCGGCTATGACGAGGTGAACCTCAATTGCGGCTGCCCGTCGGAACGCGTGCAGTCGGGCGCCTTCGGGGCCTGCCTGATGCGCGAGCCGGAGCTGGTGGCGGCCTGTGTGGCAGCCATACGGGGCGCGGTGTCCATCCCGGTCACGGTGAAGTGCCGCGTGGCCGTGGATGAAGACCCGGCCCGCGAGACCCTGTTCGGCTTTGTCGACACGGTGGCGGCGGCCGGCTGCGAGGTCTTCACCGTGCATGCGCGCAAGGCCTGGCTGAAAGGGCTCTCGCCCAAGGAGAACCGCGAGATCCCGCCGCTCGACTATGGGCTTGTCGACGAGCTGAAATCGGCACGCCCGGACCTCACCATCATCCTCAATGGCGGTATCACCAGCCTGTCGGACTGCTGCGATCACATGACCCGGTTCGATGGGGTGATGCTGGGCCGCGCGGCCTATCAGACGCCGGATATTCTCCTCGGTGTCGACCGCTGGCTGGAGACCGGCCAGGTTCCCAATGAACCAACAACAGACGCGCTGATGGAGGCGGTCGAGCGCTTCCGGCCCTATATCGCGCGCCAGCTCGAAGCCGGCGTCGGGCTGCAGGGAATCACGCGTCACATGCTCGGCCTCTTCACTGGCCGGCCCGGCGCGCGCGGCTGGCGGCGCACGCTCAGCGAAGGCGCGCCGCGTGCCGGGGCAGGGCTGGACGTGCTGGATGCAGCGCTGGCCTGCGTGGAACGGAATCGCGCCAAGCCGCTTGAGGCCGAACCTGTGGAAGGGTAAACGATTCTTCACAGTTGCGTGGGGACCTGCATGACAAAGATATTCATCAGCTATCGTCGCGACGATAGCGGCTTTGCCGCAGACCGCGTGCACGAAGCCGCGTTGGACTATGTCACTGATCCCAAAGATGTCTTCATGGATATCGACGGCATTCCTCCGGGCGTGGATTTCGTCGATCATATCAATGCGAAAGTCGGCCAGTGCGATGTGCTGTTTGCACTGATCGGACGGGACTGGCTCGATGCGCGCGACGCTGAGTCCGGGGCGCGCCGGCTCGACGATCCGGGCGACTTTGTGCGCGCGGAGATCGCCGCCGCACTGGCGCGCGACATCCCCGTTGTGCCGGTGCTGCTGGGCGAAACCCACATGCCCCACGCCGACCAGTTGCCGGAAAACCTGAAACCGCTGGCGCGCCGCAATGCCGTGCGGATCGACCGCCAGTCCTTCAAGAGTGATGTGGCCCAGCTTATGGCCGGTCTCGGCATCACGCCGGTGGATGCGCCCAAGGCGAAACGTTCCAATGGCGTGCTGTGGGTGTCGCTGCTGGTTGCTGTTGTGGCGGTGGCCGGGGTGGGGCTCGCCATGTCCGGCCTGCTGCCCGGGCCTGCTGCACCGATCGAGGATCCCGAGACAGCCATCGTGCTCGATCCCGCGCCTGCCGTCGCGCCGGGTGAGACGCGCACACGCCGGCTGGGCCTCACTTTCCTGCAATATGGCGAGCCGGTCGAACTCGATCCGGTCATGGACAGCCAGGGTTCGGTCGACCGCACCGTTGTCCCGCTCGACAATGCGCCATTCCAGCTGCGGGTGCCGGGTTCGCACTGGGATTCGACCAGCACCGACTGGCCGCTTGTCCGGCTGGTTGTGTCCGAAAGTCCGGCCCTGTTCGACGAACTCGACCGCAATCACACCGTCGAGGACGCATCGCCCTTCTTCTGGGCCTGCACCTATGCGGCTTATGAATTCGGCTCGCCCGAAGTGCTGCTGGCTCGTATTGGCGAGGGGCCCAACGGCATTTCGTGCGGCAACAATGCTTATGACGCCGACCAGATCCAGGAAGTGACGACGGGCAGCCGCACACTCACCATCTCCACCGTGCTCGACCCCGATGATGCGAGCGAGGAGAACCTGCTCGACACCGCAGAGCGTCTCTACATGATCGTCTACATCACCGAGCGCCCGGACACCGGCGACTTCGAGGCCAGCGCCTCCTATGAAATCTCCTATAACGAGGTCGAGTTCATTGAACTTGCCTTCCAGTAGGCGTGTCCGGCAGGGGAAATGTCTGGCCGCAGGAGCAGAACCTGCTTAACGGGCATGCATGACTGAGTTTCTGATCGAGAACTGGCCGCTGCTGATCGGCCTGATGGCCGCCGGGTTGGCGGCGGGCCTGGCCGCCGGGCTGTTCGGCATTGGCGGCGGGGCGGTGATCGTCCCGGTCCTGTTCTTCATGCTCACGGCCATTGGCTTTGAAGAGACTGCCATGCATGTGGCGGTGGCGACCTCGCTGGCGACCATCATTGTGACCTCCGCGCGCTCTGTCATGGCGCACAACAAGCGCGGCGCGGTGGACTGGCAGGTGGTAAAGAGCTGGACGCCGTGGATCGTGCTCGGCGCGATCTCGGGCATGGTGCTGGCCGGCTATATCCCGGGCCGAGGACTGACCATCCTGTTCGGCGCGATGGCTTTCATTTTGGCGGCGCAGCTTTTCTTCGGGCGGCCGACCTGGAAACTGGCCGACGACCTGCCGGGCGGGGCGGGGCGGGCCGGGCTTGGCGGTCTGATCGGTGCCCTCTCGGCCCTGATGGGCATTGGCGGGGGCACGTTCGGGGTGTCGCTGATGACCGTGTGCGGGCGGTCTATCCACCAGGCTGTGGCCACCGCGGCCGGCTTCGGGATCGCCATCGGCGCGCCGGCAGCGGTTGCGGCGGTGTTCACCGGGTGGGGCCGCGAGGGCCTGCCGCCGGGCAGCCTCGGTTTTGTGAACCTGCCGGCCTTCGCGCTGATTTCGGTGTTCACCGTCACCATGGCGCCGGTGGGCGCCTCGCTGGCTCACAAGCTGAACCCGGCACTCCTGCGAAAGATGTTCGGCGTGCTGCTCGCCTTGGTGGGCACGAAGATGCTGCTGGACTCGTTTACTGCCTGAGGATCAGGCTGGAGCGGCGGAACTCGTAGCTTTCCATTTGCGAGAGGAAGGACATGCCGAGCAGCGACTGCTCCAGCCCGTCGCGCAGTACCATGGCTTCGACATTCTTGACCTCGATCCGCCCGATCTGGATCGAGCCGAGCAGGACCGAGGCGCCCTGCACCTCGCCGCCGGCTGTGCGGACCTTCCAGTCGAAGACCAGCGTTTCCGGGTCCAGGCCCATGCGGCGCGCATCGCGCTCGGTCAGCGCCACGGTGGAGGCGCCGGTATCGATCATGAAGCGCACGAATGTGCCGTCGACATTGGCATTGGCCCAGTAGTGACCGTCATTCTCCCGGCGCAGCTGGACGGAATTCGCCGACAGGCGCGGCTGGAGCTCCTGGGCCTGGCTTTCATGCGGGATGCTGGTCGTGGCGGGCGCCGGGGCCTCTTGCTCCATCTTCGGCGCAAGATACAGCGCGGCCCCAAAGCAGGATGCTCCGGCGACGGCTGCAACCACGACGAGTTCGTAGAGTTTCACGCACCCACTCCCAACTTGCCTGCCGCTTTCAGCGCTTCCATGCGCCTGGGCAATCCATCCATTATAGCCCGGCGTTCGGCCGGCTGCATACTCGCCCAACGGGCGATTTCCGGCAGTGTCCGACCGCAGCCGAGACAACATCCCGACTGTCCGTCTACAGCACAGACCTTGATACAGGGTGAAATGATTGGGTCGGATGTCATTAAACTGCCGTGTGAATCGTCGAATATCCTCCACAACGAGCAGGAGCATTGACTTGCAGTCAATGCCATCGTGTGACTTGAACAAGCATCTATCCCTCTGGCGGGAGGCAGGGCAATATAGCTCCGCGCCCCGCCGCAGAAAGGAAAGCTGTCCGCCGTGATCCCCATCGAACCGTCCGACAGTCCATTTGAAGACGTGCGCGCCCTGATCCTGCAGGCGGCCGAACGGGATGTCAGCAAGGGCGAACTGGTACGCCAGGCGCTGCTCGGCATGGGCCGGGAGGGCGATTTCGGACGGCTCGGCGAAAGTGCGGTCTGGCTGGCTGAGTGGCAGCGCCGCTATCCACCGCGTATCGAGAACGCCACGCTGGCCATGTTCGCCGGCGCGCATGGCCTGCGTAGCGAGGGTGTTTCGCTGTCGAAAGACACTGACACACGCGCCCAGATCGAGGCGCTGAAGAGCGGCACCGCGCCCTTGTCGGCCATCGCCACCCAGGCCGGTGCCAATGTGCGCGTGTTCGAGCTGGCGATTGAAAAACCGACCGGCAATATCGCCATGGAACCGGCGATGACCGAACGCGAGTGCGTGGCGACGATGGCATATGGCTTCGAGGCCCTGGAAGGCGGCTGCGACCTGCTGGCGCTCGGCGTGATCGGAGCCGGGATCGGAACGGCGGCCGCGGCTGTGGCCTGCGCGCTCTATGGCGGGGCACCGGAATACTGGGTGCGCCCGGGCTCGGGAACGCCGTCGGACATGACGAAGAAGCGCGCGGCGCTGGTCGATGAGGCGCTGACGCTCAATCGCGGGCATATCGAAGATCCGCTGGCGGCGCTCGCCCGGCTCGGCGGACGCGAGATCGCGGCGTGCGCTGGTGCCATCATCGCCGCGCGCCTCCAGGGCGTACCGGTGCTGCTTGACGGGTTCGCCACCACGATCGCCGCCGGCGTCGTGCATGCCATTTCCCACCGCTCCATCGATCATGTGGTCGCTGCCCATGCCACCGGGCGCCCGGCGCACCAGGCTGCGCTGGAACGGCTGGATCTGTCTCCGCTGGTGGAATTCCGTTTCCAGACCGGTGGCGGGCTCGGCTCTGCGACAGCCATCGGCATCATGCGGACCGCCTGTGCGCCCTTCATTGCCCAGCCTGCATCCCAGGGCTGAATACACCATGACAGCTTGACGTAGGGTCGTGCGGCACGTTGACGTTTACGTGCGCGTCACCTTGTGACTCGCGCGCTTTCGTATAGTGTGCAGGCAGAGGAAACAACACCCGAGGACGCCCCATGAATCTCGATTTCACACCCGAAGAGATCGCCTTTCGCAATGAAGTGCGCACCTTCATCGAGGAGAACTATCCCGAAGAGCTCAAGGGGCTCGGCGCACGCGAGGACCTGACACGTGAGCAGTTCCTCGCCTGGCACAAGATTCTCGGCAAGAAGGGCTGGTCGACCCCGGCCTGGCCGGAGAAATATGGCGGCACCGGATGGACCGCCACCCAGCGCTATATCTGGTCGGAAGAGAACGCCCGCGTCGACGCGATCATGCCGTTGCCCTTCGGCGTGAGCATGGTGGCGCCGGTGATCTACACCTTCGGCAGCGAAGAGCAGAAGGCGCGCCACCTGCCGGGCATTCGCTCCGGTGAAGTCTGGTGGTGCCAGGGCTATTCCGAGCCGGGCGCGGGCTCCGACCTTGCCAGCCTCAAGACCACCGCCGTGCGCGATGGCGACCATTATGTGATCAACGGCCAGAAGACCTGGACGACGCTCGCCCAGCATGCCGACTGGGGCTTCTTCCTCTGCCGCACCGACCCTGCGGCGGCCAAGCCGCAGGAAGGCATCAGCTTCATCCTGGTGGACATGAACACCCCCGGCATCGAGGTGCGCCCGATCATCACCATCGAGGGCGGCCACGAGGTCAACGAGACCTGGCTGACCGATGTGCGCGTCCCCGTGGAAAATCTGGTCGGCGTGGAAAACCAGGGCTGGACCTATGCCAAGTTCCTGCTCGCCCATGAACGCTCCGGCATTGCTGGTGTGGCTCGCTCCAAGCGCGGCATCGAGAAGCTTCGTCAGATCGCCTCCACCGAGCTGATCGACGGCGAGCCGCTGATCGGCGACACGGATTTCGCCCGCAAGATCAGCCAGCTCGAGATTGACCTCACCGCGCTGGAATTCACCGAGCTGCGTACCCTGGCGCGCGAAAGCCAGGGCAAGGGCCCGGGGCCGGAAAGCTCGATCCTGAAGATCAAGGGTACCGAGATCCAGCAGCGCCTGACCGAGCTGACCCTGGAAGCGGTCGGCAGTTATGGCGCGCCGTACTTCCGCGGGTTCCCCGAGGATGGCTCGAACGAGTTCCAGATCGGCCCAGACTACAGCCACTATGCCGCGCCGGCCTATTTCAACATGCGCAAGACCTCGATCTATGGCGGATCCAACGAGATCCAGCGCAACATCATCACCAAGATGATCCTGGGGCTCTAGGCGCATGGCCCGGACATTGTTTTCCCTGACCGTCGCCAGCATCCTGCTTGCGGCGACCCTGGCCGGGTGTGCAAGCACCGGCGAGGTAGCGCGCGCTGAAGAACCCGAAGCGCCCGTGGACCTGTCCTATGGCGGCCTCATGCCTGGCACGACCGTGAACTGGATGGATGTCGGCGGCGGCTACGACTCCCGCTTCATGAACATCGTGGTCGCCCGCGGACCGGATTTCACGATCTTCTACGATCCAGATTATGCCGAATACGCCCTGGAGGACGAGGATCCTGCCGCGGCCTATGGCGTGGAATACAGCGGCATCGTCTACTACACTTGCAGCGAGGACCCTCTCCCCGATGCAGCCGAACGTGAGGCCATTGCCAGCCTGAAGGAGATGGCGCCCGGCGAGGTGCTCGACCTGCCCGGTCTGGGTGTGTCGGTGACAGTGGGCAAGGACGGCCAGTCCAACATCAACGGGCTCGGCGATATCAGTCTGCGCAAGTATGTGGTGTACTGGGGCGGCGAAGAGGCTGCGGAATCCGAGACCGTCTCGGTTGCGAAGGAATACGACACGACCGTGAAGGTGGAATGGGCTGAAGGCCCGCCATCGGTTGTCGTCGGCGTTGCCATGACAGAAGCCGCCAAACCCCTGTCTCTCCACCATGCCAGCGCGCTCGGCAATTGTGCCGCGCTGGTGGAGTAGGGCCTGGCTGACAAGAACACCTCGTGGGAGTGACACAAGATGGATTTCAATTTCACCGAAGAACAGAGCATGATCCGCGACAGCCTCGCCCGGCTGATCCGCGAACAGTATGATTTCGACACCCGCCGCGGCGTGGTCGCCTCCGAGGCCGGTTGGAGGCCGGAAATGTGGGCCCAATTTGCTGAGCTCGGCCTGCTCATGGCCCCGTTCAGCGAGGAGGATGGCGGCCTGGGCGGCGGCCCGGTCGATTCCATGGTCGTCATGGAAGAGTTCGGCAAGGGCCTCGTCATCGAGCCCTTCGTGCCGTCGGTCGTCTGCGGCGGCGGCTTCTTCAAGCATGCCGGCAGCGCCGCGCACAAGGAAGAGCACCTGGCCGGCATCATGTCCGGCGAGCAGGTCTTCGCCTATGCCTGGGCCGAGCCGAAAGGCCGCTACAACCCGGCCGACCTGGAAACCACCGCGCGCAAGGATGGCTCGGGCTTTGTGCTCAATGGCCACAAATCCGTGGTCATCGGCGCGCCATGGGCGACCCATTTCGTTGTCACCGCCCGCACGGCCGGCAGCCGGCGTGATACATCGGGCGTGTCGGTCTTCTGCGTGGCCAAAGATGCTGATGGCGTCACGACGCGCGATTATCCCACAGTGGATGGCCGGCGTGCCTCGGAGGTCTATTTCGAGAATGTCGCGCTGGGCGCAGAGCATCTGATCGGCGAGCTGGATGGCGGTCTGCCGCTGATCGAACTGGTCAATGACGAGGCCACCGCGGCCCTCTGTGCTGAGGCCTGCGGCGCGATGGGCGTCGCCCATGCCCAGACCGTGGAGTATTCGCGCACCCGCAAGCAGTTCGGCGTGCCGATCGGCAAGTTCCAGGTGCTCCAGCACCGCATGGTGGACATGTTCATGGAGCATGAGCAGTCCATCTCCATGACCTATATGGCGACGCTGAAGCTCGATGAGCCGGCGACCGAGCGCAAGAAGGCCGTCTCGGCGGCCAAGGTGCGCATCGGCCAGGGCGCGCGCTTTGTCGGCCAGAACGCAATCCAGATCCATGGCGGCATGGGCATGACCGAAGAGCTGGCCGTCGGCCACTATTTCAAGCGCCTGACCATGATCGAATCCGAGTTCGGCGGCGTCGACTTCCACATGAAGCGCTACACCGATCTTACCGCCGATGCGGTGCCGGTGGCGGCAGAATAGTCACCAGCCTTTTGAATTGACCTTCATGGCCGCCTGCATCCAATTTGGATGCGGGCGGTTTTCATGTCTGGAGGTACCATAATGAAACTGCGCGCAATGACCCTGATCTGCGGCCTGCTGGCCTGGCCGCTTACCCCGGCCTTGGCTCAGGAGGCTCCGGCACCCTGTAGCGAGGCACCCTATACCGATTTTGATTTCTGGCTCGGCACATGGTCGGTCACCTCCAGTGATGGCACGCCGGCCGGGCACAATCTGATCCGCAAGGAAGAGGCCGGGTGCCTCCTTGTCGAGAGTTGGACCTCGGTGCAGGGCACGACCGGCCAGAGCTACAATTTCTACGATCCTGGCATCCAGAAGTGGCGCCAGATCTGGGTCAGCCCCGGCGCGACCATCGACTATGAAGGCGGCCTGGATGGCAATGGCGACATGGTGCTGGAGGGCGAGATCGCCTACCGCAATGGCCGCGTCGCGCCCTTCCGCGGGCGCTGGGTCGCCAATGAGGACGGCACGGTTACGCAGATCTTCCACGAGCTGAACGCCGAGACCGGCGAGTGGATGGACTGGTTCACCGGCATCTATTCGCCCGCCGAAGAGAGCGCTGATGAGCCTGAAGGCGAGGCGGCAGACCCGGCATGACCTCCCCGCGCAGACTGATCACCACCGGGTCGAGCTTCGAGGCGGAGCTCTCCTATTCGCGCGCGGTGGTACAGGGCGACTGGTGTTTTGTCTCCGGCATCACCGGCTATGACTATGCCCGAATGGTGCTGCCGCCGGATATGGAAACCCAGGTCTCCAACTGTTTCGATACCATGGAGCACGTCCTCGCCGAGGCGGGCTTCGCACCGGAGCATATTGCGCGCGTGCATTACATCTTCCGCGACCGGGACGATGTCGCGCCGGCCAAACCGATCATCGGCGCTCGTATGGCGGTAGTGCGCCCTGCCGCCACCATGATCCTCGCCGACATGATGGTCGAGGAAATGCGCTTCGAGCTAGAGGTGACCGCCTTCCGTGGCTGAGCCAGCCTAGTTCAGCGCGGCCTCGACATCGCCAATATCGCCATCATTGGCCACGGGTTCGACACCGATCAGGCGCGCGAGCAGCGGGTAGACCGAGACATTGTCGAAGGGCTCAAGCGTCACGCCGGTGCGGAAGGCCGGACCATTGGCGATGAAGATCGCCCGCATCACGGGGTCATCGGGATCATAGCCATGATCACCGCCCGAACCGCGCCAGACCCGCATCATGCCGGTCTCATAACGCCAGCCAGTGTCGGCAAGGCAGATGATCTCCGGCACACGCGGGTTCTCGCCATAGGCAAAACGCGCGGGTAGCTCTTCCTTGCGCCAGCACTCGCCATGATCGGAGCGCCCGAGCAGGGCCACCTCGATCTCTTCCTCATGGCCTGGCTGGGGCGAGAGCCCGGCAAAGGCGCCGGTCCAGACGACATGCATGGCATTGATGGAGACCTTTTCCTCCAGCGAGATGATCCGGTCATCGGCCACTTCGGCCATGCCATGGTCGGCGACGATCACGATATTGGTCGTCTCGAGCAGGCCGCGCGCCTCCAGCCCGTCCCGCAGGCGGGCGATGGCGGCATCCACCTGCGCTGTGGCTGAAACGGTCTTCGGACTTTCCGGGCCGTACATATGGCCGGCCGTGTCGACGATATCGAAATAGAGCGTCAGGAATTCCGGCCGCGTCTCTTCCGGCGTATCGAGCCAGGAGAGCAGAATGTCGACGCGGGCAAAGTCCGGCAGTCGCTGGTCGAAGGGGATGGTCAGGGAGGGGTGCGTGCCGTGGATGACATGGTCCGAGCCCGGCCAGAACATGGTCGCGGTCGGCACGCCCTGCTGCTCGGCGGAGACCCAGAGCGGGATGCCCTGTTCCCACCAGTCGGGATCGGAGGCCACGAACATGTCGGAAATCTTGAACAGGATGCCCGGTTTGCCGGGATCTTCCATCGTATTGTTGATCATGCCGTTATGGTCCGGCGTCAGGCCGGTGATGATGGAATAGTGGTTCGGGAAGGTCTTGGACGGGAAGGACGGGCGCATCGCTCCGCGCACCCCGCCACTGGCCAGCGTGCTCATGGTGGGTGTCGCGCCGCGGTCAAGATAGTCGGCGCGGAAGCCGTCGATCGAAATCAGAATGGTCCGCGTGCCGACCTCCGCCGCCATCTCGGCGGTTTCAGTGGTCGGCGCGGTAGAGGCGGGTTCGATTGGGGGTGTGGTGCATGCCGCAATGGCCAGCATGGTACCGAGAAGGGGAAGACTGGAGAGGAATCGCATGGCCCGCCTGTTAGACCTGAACTGTGACAACTGCACCAGTGCCGGGGGCGCCGATCCGCCGCGAACCGTGATTGGACTGAAAATTCGGCAGTCCGTAGCAATAGCCTGGCAGACTGCCCCGGCGTGAGCCTTGCCGCGCGCATTAAGGCCCATAAGGTAATCGGCAAAACAAGATCCAGGAGGAAAACATGATCGGTGTTGTGGTTACGCTGAAAATCGCAGACGGCAAGCACGAGGATTTCCAGCAGGCTGCCAAGGACCTGATGGCGAAGACGAAGGCCAATGAGCCCGGTACGTTGTTCTATCAGCTGTTCCAGTCGAAGACCGATCCGGCGATCTACTATTTCCTGGAGCACTATGCTTCCGAGGAGGCTCTCAAGGGGCATGGCGAGTCCGAATACTATCTCGCCGCAGCGCCCAAGATCGGGGCTTGCCTCGCCGGCGCGCCGGACATCCAGTATCTCAACATGATCGAATAGGCGTCTCGCCTGTCGGACAGTGCCGGTCCGGCCCGCTGGCCCCCGGAACTGTCGGCAGTGGCCTGCCATGCGCACCGATACGCCCCCCCGGCTCGGACCGCTCACCCGGCTGGCCTATGCCATAGGTGGCATCGCCTATGGCGTGAAAGGCAATGGCTTCAGCTATTTCCTGATGTTCTGCTATTCGCAGGCCTTTGGACTGCCCCCGCGCCTCGTTGGCATTGCGCTGCTGCTGGCTTTCCTGCTCGATGCTTTCAGCGACCCGGTGATCGGCTTTCTGTCGGACAATACGCGCAGCCGTTTCGGCCGGCGCCATCTCTACATGTATGCCGCGATCCTGCCGGTCGGGGCGGCGTACTACATGCTGTGGAACCCGCCGAGCGATCTCGGCCAGCTCGGCCTGTTCTGGTATCTCGTTGGCTTTGCCGTCGGCGTGCGCTTTCTGATCACCTTCTACGAGGTGCCGTGTACCGCGCTGAATGCTGAGCTGACGCGCGACTATGATGCGCGCACCAGCCTGCTGACCCAGCGCGCCGTGCTGGTCTATTTCGGCGGCGTGATCATGGCTGCCACCACGCTCGGCTTCATCCTGGAGGAGCGCAATGGCGCGAGCGCCTTCACTGATGCGGCGGGCTTTGGCACCTATGGCGCGATCGGCGCGCTGGTGATCATGGCCTCGATGCTGGTCTGCAGCCTCGGCACCCAGCATTTCGTGCCGTATCTCACGCGCGCCCAAAGTGTTCCGCCCTCATTCCGCGATGGCCTGCGCGAGGTCTGGCAGACCCTCAGCACGCCTTCGCTGGCGGCGCTGTTCGGTTCGCAGCTCGCCGGCTTTGCCGCCTTCGGGATCAGTTCCTCGCTGATCTATTACCTGCAGGGCTATTTCTGGGAGTTCTCCAGCCAGCAAAGCTCGATCATTACCGCGAGTGTGCTGATCTCCGCACTTTTGTCGCTTGCCATCGGGCCGACCCTGTCGCGCCGCTTTGGCAAGCGGTTCACCGCCTTCACGCTGGGGGCCGTGGCGCTGGTCCTGTCTGTCGGCCCGGTCACGCTGCGCCTGTTGGGGCTGATGCCGGAAAACGGCACGCCACTGTTGTTCTGGACGATCCTTGTCATCACCACGCTGGACTATGCCTGCATCATCGCCATGAACGCGACTGTCAGCGCCATGTTCTCCGACCTGGTGGAGGATGCCGAATTGCGATCGGGCAAACGCTCCGAAGGGCTGCTTTTCAGCGTGATGACCTTCACCCGCAAATCGGTGGAGGGCATCGGTGTCCTGTCGGCCAGCATCATCCTGGCATTCATCGCCTTTCCCGAAGGCGCGAGCCCCGGCGAAGTGAGCGCGGACACGATTTTCCGGCTCGGCGCCTTCTATGCGCCGGCGGTTTTTCTCTTCTGGGCGCTGATGCTGGTGTTCATTTCCCGCTACCGGATTTCACGCAAGGACCATGAGGACAATCTTGCCATGCTGGCGGCCCAGGCGGCGGCTGAACAGGAAGATGCCGGCCCACATTACTGAAATGTTACCCATCGCCGATTGACCGCCCGGATCTGCCTCACCATAGCCTGAATCCATGTCTAGTTACGTCCCCATGACCCGCCATGTATCAAAGCTGTTCTTTATGGCCTTGGCTGCGGTGATCCTGCTGCTGACGATTGCGCTTTTGCCAATCCTGCCCGGACATGCGCAGGCCCAGGAGGCGCCCCAGGTGCCGACATCCCAGGCCGAGATCAATCTGAGCTTCGCGCCGCTTGTGCGCGAAGCTTCCCCGGCGGTGGTCAATGTCTATACCCGCACGGTGGTCTCAACGCCCGCTCGCAGCGCCCGCGAGGCCTTCTTCCGACAGTTCTACGGCCTTCCTTCCGAACAGGTTTCCAACTCCCTCGGCTCTGGCGTCATCGTCGGAGCCGATGGCGTTATTGTCACCAACAACCATGTCATCGACGGCGCGACAGAGCTGAAAGTCGTGCTGTCGGACCGGCGCGAATATCCCGCCGAACTGGTGTTGGCCGACTCGCGCACTGACCTTGCCGTGCTGAAGATCGATGTCGGCGACGAGACGCTGCCGACGCTCGATTTTGCCGATACGCGCGACCTTGCCGTGGGTGATCTGGTGCTGGCCATCGGCAACCCCTTCGGTGTCGGCCAGACGGTAACTTCGGGCATCGTGTCGGCCACCGCGCGCACTGATGTCGGCATTTCCGACTATGCCTTTTTCCTGCAGACTGATGCGGCCGTGAACCCGGGCAATTCCGGCGGCGCGCTGATCAATACGCGCGGCGAGCTGGTTGGCGTGAACACCGCGATCTTCTCGCGCTCGGGCGGCTCGAACGGGATCGGTTTTGCCATTCCCGCCGAGATGGTCCGCCGCGTGGTGGATGCCGCCATCAATGAGGGCATGATCGTGCGCCCCTGGCTCGGCCTGAAGGGCGAGGCGGTGAGCTTTGATATCGCAAAGACACAAGGGCTGACGCGTCCGGTCGGCGTGATCGTCACCGAAGTCTATGAAGACGGACCAGCCGACATGGCAGGCCTGCGCCGAGGTGACCTGGTGCTGTCCATCGATGGCCGCGAAGTGTTCGACGAGCGCGGCCTGAAATTCCTCGCCGCGCTGCATTCACCCGGCGAGACCGCCGTGATGGAAATCCTGCGCGCCGGCCAGACCCGCATGCTGCACCCGATCCTCAAGCCGCCGCCGGGCGCGACCGAGGCCGAGCGCGTGATGCTCGAAGGCCGCCATCCCTTCTCCGGCGCGGAAGTGGCCGAGCTCAGCCCGCGCCTGGCTGAGGAACTCGGGCTTGATCCCTTCGAGACCGGCATCCTGGTGACCCGTGTCCTGCGCGGGGCCTATGCCCGCCGTGTGGTACGCCCAGGCGATGTCATCGTCTCGGTCAACGGCACCCATATCGAGAATCTCGACGAGCTGGAGACCGAGCTGTCGCATGACGATACCGGCCAGTGGGCCATCGAACTTGAGCGCAATGGCCAGCGGATTTCCGGCACAGTGCGGATCTGAAGCCCGGCAAAGATCCAGCGCAAATCAAGAGGCCGGCAAATTGCCGGCCTCAGCTGATTCAGCCACCCATATTCGGGCCGAACTCTGCCATGGCCGCATCGTCCTTTGCCTTGGCGCGCTGGTAAGCCTCGCGGGCATTAAGGCGGTCGCGATAGGCCTTGAAGGCAGGCGTTTCCGGGACGGTGCCAAAATCGAGGCCCCAGCCGATTGCCGAGCCGACATAGACATCCGCTGCGGTGAAACGGTCGCCGCAGATATAGGGGCCATCGCCGAGCAGGGCTTCCAGACCGGCAATGGCCCGCTCATAGGAGCCATAGCCCAGCATGCCGGCCTTCATGGGGTCATCGTTCGACCAGCCCATGGTGCGGTTCGTGACCGCCTGTTCCACCGGTCCGGCAGCAAAGAAGAGGGAGCGGTAATATTGCGCCTTTTCCTCAGCAGTCGGCGCGAGGCCGGCCTCGGGGAACACATCGGCGAGATAGGTGCAAATCGCCGCGCATTCGGTGATCACCGCGCCATTGTGGACCAGTGTTGGCACCTTCCCCATCGGATTGATCGCGGTATAGGTCGGCGCATTCATCTCCTCGCCATAGCGCAGATACTGCGTCTCATAGGGCTGTCCGATCTCCTCCATCATCCAGTGCGCAATGCGCCCGCGTGACATGGGATTGGTGTAGAGTTTCAGGTTTTCGGCCATTGCGTCCTCCATGTGCGTTCCGGTATTGTTCTTCGCTGTGGTGTCAAGTCAAGTGAATTGATTGTGTCGCCGGGAAAGCTAACCGATATGATGCGCGCATGAGTGATGATCTTTTCTCCGCCGCAGGTCTGGAAACCGGTGCACCGCAGCCGCTGGCCGACCGGCTGCGGCCGAAAAAGCTTTCCGAGGTCGTCGGGCAGGACCATCTGCTCGGCCCGGAAGGCACGCTGACCCGGCTTCGTGCATCCGGCACGCTCACTTCGCTGATCCTCTGGGGCCCGCCCGGTGTCGGCAAGACAACCATTGCCCGCCTGTTGGCAGATGAGACCAAGCTCCATTTCGAGGCGATCAGCGCGGTCTTCTCCGGCGTGAAGGATCTGCGCGCGGCCTTCGACAAGGCCGAGGCGCGCCGGCGCACGGGGCAGGGCACTTTGCTGTTCGTGGATGAGATCCACCGTTTCAATCGCGCCCAGCAGGACAGTTTCCTGCCCTTCGTGGAGGCCGGCATTGTCACCCTGGTCGGCGCGACGACGGAAAATCCCAGCTTCGAGATCAATGGCGCGCTGCTCTCGCGCTGTACGGTTTTCACGCTGAAGCGGCTCGACGATGCCGCGCTGGAACTGCTCCTGAAACGCGCCGAGGCGGATATTGGCGCGCCCCTGCCGCTGGCGCCCGATGCGCGCACGGCGCTGAAGGCGATGGCCGATGGCGACGGGCGCTATCTGCTCAATCTCACCGAACAGGTCCATGCGCTCGTGCCCGCTGGCGACAGGCTGGACGCCCAGGGCCTTGCCAAGCTGATCCAGAAGCGCGCGCCGGCCTATGACAAGGATCGCGAGGAGCACTACAATCTCATTTCCGCCCTGCACAAGGCGGTGCGTGGCTCGGACCCCGATGCCGCGCTTTACTGGTTCGCGCGCATGCTGGAGGGGGGGGAGGACCCACGCTTTCTCGCCCGCCGCATCGTCCGCATGGCGAGCGAGGATATCGGCCTCGCCGACCCCACCGCGCTGATGATCGCCGGCGAGGCCGCGCGCACCTATGAGCGTCTCGGCAGCCCGGAGGGCGAACTGGCGCTCGCACATGCCGTGGTACACATGGCGACTGCGCCTAAATCGAATGCCGTCTATGTTGCTTACAAGGCCGCCCGCGCCGCCGCGCGCGAGACCGGCTCCCTGATGCCGCCCAAGCACATCCTCAACGCGCCGACAAACTTCATGAAGGAAGAGGGCTACGGCAAGGGCTATAGCTACGATCATGACGCTGAGGACGGCTTTTCCGGCCAGAACTATTTCCCCGACGGCATGGAACGCAGACAGTTCTACGCACCGAAGGGCGAAGGCCGTGAGGCGCCCATCGCCGAACGCCTGAAACGCTGGGCGGAGCTGCGCAAGACCCGCGGTGGCGGGACAGGCTGAACAGGGCTATATTCATTTCATGGAAAACGCTGCGCTGAAGTCCGCCTATGAAAAACTGCTTGCCTTGCCGGATGAAAAGCAGGCCGAGGCGGCCGAGATGATCGAGGCCTTTGTGGCGAATGACCCCGCGATGACATCCTTCCGGTTGTCGCCATGGCAAATTGAAGAGGTCCGTCGCCGTTTGGCTGCGGCTAGCCCGGATTATGTGCCGGATGCGGAGATGGATGCCTTCTTCGACGGCCTGCTAAATGCGGATTAGATACAGGCGGGCAGCAAAGGCGGATCTGGCCAGAATCCACGCTTTCATCGCACGCAAAAATCCAGCAGCAGCCCGGCGCGTAATTGCCGAGATCCGCCAGCAGATTTGGGAGATTGGAAACTTTCCCGAAAAGCACCGTCCCGGATTTCTGGAGGGCACACGGGAACTGGTCGATCCCAAGTACGGGTATATCGTTGTTTATGCACTGCCTGGTGACTTGATCGATATTGTTGCTGTTTTCCATGCCTCCGAAGATCACCCGAGAGCGCCAGGCTGATATTCCATGGCCCGTAACCGCCCCGTCCCACATATTTCGGAAGCAGACCGGGACTTTGTCCGCGCACTTCTCATCCATGAGGACGAGCATATCCTGGCCTTCGACAAGCCGTCCGGCCTGCCGAGTCAAGTGCGGGGGAACCGGGCGCGCAATCTCGATCATCTGCTCTGGGCGTTTGCGAAGTCGAACGGCAAGCGTCCGCGCATGGTTCACCGGCTGGATGCCGGCACCAGCGGGGTGATCCTCGCAGGGCGCACGCAGCCGGCGGCGGCGGCCCTGTCGGAGGCCTTTGCCGGGCGGGCGGCGCGGAAGACCTACCTGGCGCTGGTCTCGGGTGGCATTCCTGAGGTGCCGCGCGGCCGGATTGAGGCAAGCATTGCGCGCATCCCGGATGATCGAGGCGACCGGCTGGTGGTGGACCATCCTGATGGCAAGCCGGCCGAGACCGACTGGCAGATTCTCTGTAGCCAAGGCGATGCTGCCCTCATCGAGCTGAAGCCGAAAACTGGCCGTATGCACCAGCTGCGCCTGCACATGGCTCATGCCGGCATGCCGATCCTCGGCGATGAGCGCTATGGCGGCGCGCCGGCCAGCCGCCTGATGCTGCATGCGGCGGAGATCACCGTGCCGCATCCCTCCGGCAAAGGGCCTGTCACCGTATCCGCACCGCTCCCGGAAGAGATGGCGAGCGCGGCGCGTGCGCGCGGCCTGAGTGTGCCTATGGCGATTACAGGCGCATCAGATTAAGAGGGGCACATGACGGGATATCTCTATGTTGCCCTTGGCGGTGCGATTGGCGCCAGCCTGCGCCACGGCGTGGGACAGCTGGCTGTGCGCCTGGCGCCCGGTTCCGACTGGCCGTGGGGCACGTTTGCCGTGAACCTGGTGGGCAGCTTCCTGATGGGGCTCCTGATTGGCGCACTTGCGCTGCGCGGGGAGTGGTTTCCCGCGGGCCAGGGGCCGCGCCTTTTCCTGGCGACCGGCATGCTGGGCGGCTTCACCACCTTTTCAGCCTTCTCGCTGGAGGTCTCGCGCTTTGTCGAGCGTGGGGAGATGCTTGGCGCAGTGGCTTATGCGGGTCTGTCCGTCATTCTCGGTCTTGGCGGTGTCCTGCTCGGTCTTGCGATCACGCGGTGGATGTTCGCATGAGCACCAGTGGCGCCGTTACTGAAACCGTCTCCGAGAAAGAGGCCGGCTCGCGCCTCGATCGTTGGATCAAGCGGCGGGTGCAGCTGACCCAGGGCCAGATCGAGAAGCTGCTGCGCACCGGCCAGGTGCGGGTCGATGGCGCGCGCGCCAAGGCCAATACGCGGCTGGACGCCGGTCAGGTCGTGCGCCTGCCACCCTTCGGCGAGGATGCCTATCGCGGCAAGGCGGAGAAGGTGGAAAAGGTCGCCAATGTCAGCGCGCGCGATGCCGCCTTCATCCGCGATCTGGTGATCTACCAGGATGACGATCTCATCGCGCTGAACAAGCCTGCCGGGATCGCCGTTCAGGGCGGTACAAAGCAGGGGCGGCATATTGATGGTATGCTCGCTGCGCTGGCCGATGAGGATGGCAATCGCCCGAAACTGGTTCACCGGCTGGACCGCGACACCTCCGGCGTACTGGTGCTCGCGCGCCACCCGGCCGCCGCCGCCCGGCTCGGCGATCTCTTCAAGTCGCGCGACATGGACAAGGTCTACTGGGCCGTTACCGTCGGCGCGCCCGTGCCGCGCGAAGGCCAGCTGCGCAGCTGGATGGTCAAGGGCTCCGGCCCCGGTGAGGATCGCGAGAAGATGCAGCCCGGCCGGCAGGGCCAGGAAGGCGCGCGCCACGCCATCACAGACTATGTCACCATCACAACCGCCGCCCAGCGCGCCGCCTGGGTCGCGCTGAAGCCGCAGACGGGCCGGACCCATCAGCTCAGATTCCACCTGCAGGAACTCGGCACCGCCATTCTCGGTGACACCAAATACACCACCGCGCGCGAAGTGCCCGGCGGGGTGGGGCAGGGCCTGCATCTACATGCGCGCGGCATTGTCATTCCGCGCAAGTCGGGCCGCGATCTCGTCATCACTGCACCGCTGCCACCGCATATGGTGGAAACCTTCGAGGCGCTCGGCTTCCTGGAAGAGGAGGCGGGGGCGGGCCTGATGGAGCCGTTCGCATGATACCGGCCGCGTGCAGGCCTGCTGGTTTTATTCCCGTCCTATATGTGGCACGGAACCCATCCCATCGGTGATGGCGCCGAGCGCATCACCCCCCCCCCTTTGATGCGGTACCTGCATGAGCCTGAAACTCGCCATCTGGGATATGGATGGCACCATTGTCGACAGTCGGGAGGTGATCTCGACCAGCATGGTGCGTGCCTTCGAGGCCGTCGGCCTGATCCCGCCCACCTATGATGAGACCCGCCAGATTGTCGGCCTCGCGCTGGAAGAGGCCTGCCGGCGTCTTGCGCCCGAGCGGACCAGCGAGGAGACGCTGACCCACCTGGTGGAGGCCTATCGCCAAGCCTTCATTGCCCGCCGGACAGAGGAAGACTTCAGGGAGCCGCTCTATGACGGCGCGGTGGAAACGCTGGAACGGCTGGCCAATGACAACTGGCTGATCGCCATGGCCACGGGCAAGAGCCGGCGCGGCATTGACGCGATCTTCTCCATGCATCCGCTCGCGCAGTATTTCGACACGATCCACTGCGCCGATGACGGGCCAGGCAAGCCGCACCCGGCCATGTGCCTGGAGGCCATGAAGAAAATGGGCGCCGAGCCGCATGAGAGCCTGATGATCGGTGATGCGGTGTTCGACATGCAGATGGGCCGGGCGGCCGGCCTGCACTCGCTGGGCGTCACCTGGGGCTTCGGCACGCGCCCGGAACTGGAAGCGGCCGGCGCGCATCATATCTCGGAGAAGTATGACGAGCTCAATCTCGAACTCGACCGGTTTGCAGCAGACCCGGAACGAGGCGCTTAGGTCGTAGTCGGGATTTAACTTTCATCGCAGGATGATGGCGATGGCTGCGATT